>Ga0247782_1000083_pt1 | contig 129999 bp, 110 predicted proteins | sample UWRJL019104C5_FD_179928 | JGI IMG/M metagenome (GOLD analysis project Ga0247782, IMG submission 179928) | Plant litter microbial communities from Arlington Agricultural Research Station in Wisconsin, United States - UWRJ-L019-104C-5 | ecosystem: Environmental > Terrestrial > Plant litter >... | reverse complement strand
TTTTTTTTCAGTCAATCAATCAATCAGTCAATCAAGATATGCATAGGTGCATGCCAGGCGTTTAAGGAAGGGGCCCATGGATGAGCAACGGTTGAGCAAATGGACAAACGGACAAACGGACACAAGTTTGGGGGGTTAGGGGTAAACAAACGGATTGGTTTTGACTTTTTGCAGGGGTATAGGGAAGGAGTGGACAACAGCGTGTTGTGTTGTATCCATCTACTCAACTTTAAAAGGATGTTGTACCTTATTCCAGTGATGAAATGAATGGAATGCTGATGTCCAAGCAGTCACATGAAAGCAAAGTTTTATGTAAATAAGATTTCATCATCTCCCTGTATGTGAAGTGAAACTAAATTAGATCGGAACCGTTAAAACCAGCCTTTTCTGTATTGACGCCGGCCTTCGGCCTGTTTTCGTGGTCTACTCGATAGTGATAATATTACATGTAGTAGCATGCAATGGCCGACCAGTGCTCCCGGTCCTCAGCTTTGCGTTAAAGCATCTTTTTAACACGGAAGCACCCAGCCAGCCCCAAGACGACTCTATATTCCGGTCCCGTCACCTTGCCTCGTTGAAACCGCTTGTAGAAAGGATATGATATCACAAGTCCTTTTTTACTCTAACATAGAGGCCTGGTTCGTGTAGAGGACATCAACAACGTTGCTCAGCTTCTCGATAGTCTGCAGCGCGGCGTCGTACGACTCGTCGCGCTGCGTCTCGTCGAAGATGGTCAGACAGCCGGCGCCCTGATCCAGCACGCCGATGATGACCTTGTCGAGGATCATCTGCGAGAGCTTGCGCTCGACCTGCTGGGTATCGAGGCCCACCATGCGTGCGATATGGTCGATCTCGACTCGGCTGAAGGGCTCGATCACCTTGATCAGGTTCTGCTCCAGCATTGCGTCGTACAGACGGCGCAGGTGGTTTCGGATGAAGGTGTCGCTTCCCAGCTCATACCGGTAGGTGGCCAGGGCGCGCTCGTACTCCTCGAGCGACCGGTTGGAATGCGCGCGGGCGATGGCCTTCATGGCCTCGAGGTTCTGCCCTGCATACTTTTGGGCCTGCTTCGACGCCATCAGGGAGTTCACGTCGTCGACGAGGTTCAGCATGATCTTGCAGAGGAGCATGTACTGCAGCGCGGCAGTGGCGCGCGCCGTCTCCTCCTGCGAGTGGTAGCCGTCTAGTGCCTCGATAAAGTACGAGTAGGCGGTGTTGAAGTCTTGGTCCATCGTATGGAGCATACCCGACTGCATGTCCAGGTTCGCCTGCAGCAGGGGAGGGGTGTAGACGGAGGCGGCGCTCGTGCGGGCACTTGTTAGAGCGGCTCGCGCTTTTGAGATATTGCCTAACGCATGATATACCCTAGACTCCAGCAGCTGCACCTCTACCAGGACTAATTTGTCGTCGAGTCGCTTCAGCTCCCGCAGCAAGCCGTTGATAAGAGTCAGGGCGTCGTAATAGGATTGCTTGGCCATGTACAGGCCGACAAGGCGCGTCTCGAGGTTCTGGCGGAGGAAACTTCGTCGCTCGGAGGTGGCCCATTCTATACATGATTTCGTCACGGCGATCTGAATATCGGTTGTGTTGGGGATGGCGTCGAAGAGGTCGAGGAGTTGGCGGACTGCGATGGCATTCATTAGATATGGGACAAAGAGACGAGGATCATTCAGTGATTAAAAGCCATACCTAGTTTGGCTGTCTTAGCCTTTGCGAAGCTTGACAGCACAGTTCTGCTTGTAGTTACAAGCTCAACTAGCTCATTTGGCTTCCTGAGTAAACTGTCAGATACGGTAATCCCGGTAATAATTTAGTACCTGAGCCCTCGCTTACTTTTGATCACGGTATAACTCTCCCAAGCCGATCAGTGCGGATTCATATTCCTTGATGGCGGCTTCTGATGTGACGGAGGGGGTTTTCGAGATGATGTCTTTGTAAATAGCTTTAGCCCTTTGCGGGTCGGTGCTTGCCAAGGTCTGAGCCTCTTTTACAGAGGGCTTATCTGTCGTCATGATCTTGACTGGATAACTGGGTATATTTTTCGAGGGTTCTGAGAGAGAGGATGACCGTGTTCGGGGGGTTGTAGTGGTCGTTGGTTGTTGTCGCGACGCTATGGTTGTTGAAGTGGCTCAGGCTGAGGTCTTCAACTTCAATTCCCAGTTGCCTGCGTTTACGTACTGAGGTCAGTGCCTGCCCGCCTTTGTCAATGTGTACTTACGGGTACCTACAGGGTAAGATCTCTAGATAGCTTACCATAACAGGTTAGCTTGGTTGCTACTTAGAGCACAGCATACCTGGTCCTTGACTTCCATTGGATGCCTACCTAGCTTTGTGAAGAGCTGACCTAACTTGTCCGCGGATACCGCCATACACAACTGACATTGTTGCTGCAGTTGATATTCGAAGTTTCTTAGCCTTTCAACCAAAATTCGATCTAGCTTGGTAGAATCTTTGCATATGCTAGGTTAGAGTATCTAGATATGTTTGTATTGCAACTAGCTACCTAGGCTCCTTACTTAATCGGATGGGATGTTCTTTCAAACCCAATACGGCTTCATTGAAAACGAGATGCAGCAGATGCTCGATAGCATCTGTAGTTAACTACCAATTGTCACAGTATTCCCCCATGGGCAGCCCTCGTACTTTTGCTACGGGGTAGAGTGTGTTAATAAGTCATGATACGCCATACAACCAACTTAAAGTATAGCACAGAACGTCACCAAAGAGAGCCCGACAGAGCCCCTTTTCAAGCAGCATCGATCCGCAGACTGCACCATCTGAAGAGGCAATGAAATAATATAGCGGCGCAGAGAAGAACAATAAGCGCTGTCCCCGGGATAGAGGGCCGAGAGTTACAGAGGATCCAGTGTGTGTAGCCTTCCGCATCCTTTGTTGTGTGTGCGAAAATATGACACAATTTGATATATCAATGGCGGCATGCTAAGCTAAATTAGTACAATACGTATAATAACCCTCCTTGACATGGTAGCAAACATATCAAAAGCCTCACCTTGGAAAGTTGCCTGTCACACGACTACGGTGTGACTTCACTCTCGACATATCAGGTCCGCGTGTGTCTATAATTTCATTAGAGACAGAACTGCTTTTTTATTTTTATACACAGAGGGAAAGCCACATTCTATATCCTTCCAAAAAATAGTAACGTGGACAGTAAGGTATCGGACTCCAAGACGCCTATCGCACGGATATCCCACACATCGCCATGTAATTGGCAGAAGCATTAAGTCCTTTCCTTAATCTATAATTTTCTCCGTCATCAACGTGTTCCTTTCATTTGATTAATATACCCCATCTATAAAACCTGATGCTCAGGTAAAAGGCCTTCCGGTGGTGTAGACCTTGGGTCTTTACCCGAGCAAATCGATATATTATTTTCCATAAGCTTTGTTTTCTTAATACGAGCCCATGAGATATGTTGGACTACCGGTATGCATGGGTGGCTGCCAGTTATTAGTCCGAACTTGCGATGCTCGCATATCCTGTGTCATATGATTATGATAGCCACGACTACCCGTCGGGCTACCCAACATATCTCCAGCCAGGCTGCTAGGCGACCGTTGATGGCCACTGGCTCTCGAGCCAGGCCTCGCCGCCGAACTACCACCTTGCTTCTTCGTGGCGATGTTGAAGCGCTCGCTCTGCGGGTTGATCCTCAGGTTGCCTAGGCCGAGATCCCCGTACTGGTGCACGCAGTGCGGCTCGGCGATCCCGCATTTCTCTGTCAGGATCTTGTACATGGCCTGCTCGACCTCCGGCGCCGTCGGCCGCTCTTGGGGAAGTACCGATAACATCCGGGCCACGATGTGCAGCATGGGCGTGACGCCCCGAAACACAATGTCTTCCTTCTTGGCTGCTTCCTTGGCTAGTCCCGTCATCCATGACTCTACCTGGCCTAGATTTTTGTGGAACGAGGAGTCGAGAACGGCGCCCCCCCTTCCGGCGAGCTTGTGCTTCGCCGCGCGGTGAGAAGCAAATACACGTGTCTGGCGTTTCAACAGGAGGCCTATTAACTCGAGTATCACACAGCCTAGCGAGAAGATATCTGCCGCTTGGGGATCGAGGAGGGGGTTTGCTGTGTGAAGCGCCGCACTGGCGCTGCTGCTGGCGCTGCTGCTGCTGTTGCTGCTGTAGCCACTTTCCGAACCGCCTCGGCTGATGGAAAATGTCGTACTTTCCGATGACGTAGACGCCGAAGACGGGGGTGCCATCATGGCTCTCCGGGTTGAAGGACGATACCATTGTTCCGGCGCCGCGAAATCGTAAGACTCTCTGTCGAAGGCTGACTTCTCGGATGCACTCCCAGATCCCTCCCCGCCGAGCCGGGACATACTGGTATAGAAGACATAATAATCATGGCAAAACAATATCGTCGACGGCTTTATATTGCCGTGTGAGCGCCCCCTCTTGTGGATATAACACAACGTATCCGTCAAGCAGTGGATCCAGTTCATCACCGAACGTCTGCGCTCCTCTTTTGCCAATGATTTCAAGGGTCCCGGTGATGCTGATGATAATAGTATCTTGAGACTGAAGTCGCTCGAATGCGAGAATATGACGTATGCGCATCCCTGATGGATGTAGGAGCCGTACACGGACGCCAAATGGTCATTCTGTAGGTTCTTGGCGCTGTTGATTTCGTTCATTAGACTTTCCAACGAGACCATCCCGGGTCCGGTCCCGAGAGAGAACCGGCGTCGCGCAAACACCTCTCGAGGTTTGTTAGGTAGTTCTATCCTGTCGATGCTGCTGCTGTTAGCCAGACCTGGCCGTTTGTCCGTCACACATACAGGTACCACATCGTCGTCCCGATACACTACATGCTGCCCTTTTTCCATATAATTGATGAGATAGTAATATTGTCGGGCATAAAACCTCCTTGCGACTCTCTCATCCTTGTTAGGGGTAAGGGGAAGCCGTCCAACTTGATCAATCGCGATTGGGAGGTCGTCGTCGTACCAACTCTCGTCGATGAAGCTAAAGATCTGGTCAGGTAGCCCCAAGTCCAGCAGGATAAGAAAGATGCGTTTTGCTTTCTCGTCGATCCACTCCTGGTATGTGCCGTCGGTCAAGCCATCCCCAAAACCCAAAGGTTGGTCCAGCCGCACGACGTTTCCGGGGGCAACACGTTCGCAGACGAACTTTTGCGTAACGGTAGTTTCGATTAGTGATGTGTCCCACCACATTGGCACCTCCGAGTCGTTGGGCGACGTTCTCTGGGCCGGGTCTAGGATACGTGGTTTCGATAACATAATAACAACCTTGAGGGTGGTCCTCGGGTACTAGAGTGGCATAGGGGCTGTATGGGGCGCAAACTATCCAAGAAGAGGATATAATTATCGAGAGCTCTCTTACATAGGTTACTTCTTGAGGATATAAAGGTGTAAAACAGGCCACCGGCTCTTCGATGGCATGCGGGTTTGAGTTTACGGTGCAACAGTGTCAGCAAGAAGGTCCAGTTATTGACGACAAACTAAAACGGGAATGAAGAAACAGAGAGACAGAGTAGACAGAGGTTCCTTGCGTACCCATCAGGAAAAGCGACTAAGTTGGTCGACCGAGGGCACGAGGTTCGCCCTCCGAACGGTATCCCATCCTCGGGGCGTAGGGTACGTACAGTAGTAGCTAGAGAGCCGTCGGTTCTAGAAACAGGTACCTATCTACATCTGTACAGCTTAGAAGAACACGATAGTGCAGGATTTAAGATAGGTACATAGGTAGCTCGTTTACTGCTGGTGCTGGCGGGCGAAGCACATCGTTGGCCCTCTCGAGGGTGGTGGTTATGGAACGGCGTCGGCAGCTGCGATTGGCCAAGTCCGAGCAATAGATAAGGAAATGCACAATTACGCCTGTACGTTCTCACCTTGTGGTCTTGCCGTACATGCCTGCGGAGTTTGCCTAGCGAGATACATGCGTCGTAGGTACCTGCCCACATACAAACACCGCCGACCTTCCTTCCCATACAGAAAATACCCTGGCTAGCCGAGCCCCTGGTTGAGCCAACATCACCACCGACCTATCTCTCCAAGGGGTTGCGTGTGATGGAAGTGGTACCAACCGGATGATCGTAACTACTGTGATCTGCGAAATGGCATGATCAAGATAGCTGAGTTGCTGAACCATAAAATTATATCGGTAACCTAATAGAGCTAATAATCAGTAGGTTAGTGCCTGCCTATCGTACCTACTTATCTAACCTTATTGCTGACTTCCACCTCGGCTTTCATGACCACAATTCTTACGGTAGCATACGCTGTCACATACGTTGTTACAACCGAGCGAGTAAGTGCCTTTAGGTAAGAAAGGCACATAGTTCATCCTTGGGATGACTGGAAAAGGGCCCCTGCAGGCGCCCTCTGTCATTCCATGCAAATTTTGCGGCACATAGCTAGCGGCTAATAGGTGAGCCATAATACTGTAGGTGTGTTATGAGGCATCCTGGAGAGCCAGGCCAGGAACAACTTTGCAAGGCTTCCCTTGTCTCCCCCACCCCCCACACCATCCCGCGAGGATGGAATCGTGGGGTTTGTCTGGACTACACTACAAATAGTAGTATGTATAGATAGCAAGACCCTTCTTTTACTTGGCACTCTGGTGCTTGTTTACTGTGCTATCAATCCTAATTTCATGCGCGGTGTCGTGGGTGGCATTTTTTAAATGGTGGGAGAGCTAGTGAGGCTCTTGGAGTGTTTCCTCTTATGTGTGTATACCTAGGTACATACATAGAGTGGATCGATTGCTAAGTTCTCTTGCACGCTACGGGCGCCTCTATCCTTTAGCGAGGATATATGCTATGCCATGTCTCTCTCACTACTTATTTGACCTCCTGCTACTTGCAGCGTCTGCTCAAAACAGTATCTGTTCGCCTAATCGAGATGGTCGCCGGGGAAAGGGCCACTTTGAATGCAAGTCCGACGCAATATATCTATCTTGATACCACCAAGACGGACATCCTTAGACGCATTACCCTCCGACCGTTGCCTACCTAGGTCGATGTCGGGACGAGAAGCTTGCAACCAATTCAACCCTACGTGCGCACATAAGGACATATCTACACACTACATGCACACATCTACAGTGTATGCACAGCCCCCGTGGTCTTCACAGGATAACGGTCCGTCCCGCTGTGGTGGAGCAAAACGGGCGTGCCGACCGATGACACGGTATGTGTGGACGTGCGTCTGTAGAAATGAAGGCGTTTGCTCATGCGAGTAAGGTGTCGATCAAAGCCAGTAGGGTTACTTCATCGTCGTTATCATGAAAAGAAGAGAAAGAGGCTTTGTGGGTGTGGTTGAGTTTCTATAACGGTGATCAGCCCCTGTTTGCCGTACATAGGTGAGTGCCCGGGATATGCCGACTTACCTACCCTAGTTACATACATAGGTAGGTAGGTAGGGAGGGTAGGTAGAATACATAGTAGTAGGTTACATAGGACTGCCTGCATTATCGCATCCATTAGTGGTTGTCCACAATGACATACTGGGGATACCTACTCAGGACGAAACAGTGGCTGTTACCTTCGTCGAACCGCACAGAGCGCCATCGCGAAGGTTCCTCATGACGGAGACTTCCCATTGCCTCTTGGGGATAACCGATGACAAATTTTACAACGAGAGGCATCAAGGGTCATGAAACATTAGATACTTTAACATAACAGCTGCTCTAGATAAAACATGTCGTAACGGAACTTTTCTTCATCGTATTTACTCCAATTAGCTTTCGCTGCCATCGTTACACGGGGCTGATCCCATTTTCGAGATATCGACTATAGCAATGCTCTACATACATTCAGCTAGCCAACTGCCTACATAGGTAGGTAGGCCCATCGAATAACGTAGGGTGGAATAACAAAACCTACAACGGTAGGGGAGGGAAAACAGGAGCTGACAAGCAAAAAGGGCAGAAACGGATACAGGCGCGCACGCGCATAAGGGGAAAGAAAGAAAGAGGTAGTAAGTACTCTGATGAGGCGCTGCCCCTTGTAGAGATAGATAATTTGGACCGTTCTACCGTCGGCAATGCAACCTATGTTGCAGCATGGTTGGTAGCGCGTGCAACCCTACACAGATATGGCATGTCGCCACTTAATACCCAGCCTTACTGCGCACCTGAATGCCCTTCTTTAGTTTCTTTGCTAATCCAGTTGAGTAATTAAAATGATATATTAGAATTGTGGTGCAGCGTAGGGCAGAAGGAGACTTTGATGATTGCTGAAGCCCTTGAAAGGATATGGTATGTGTCTATGTGGGCAACGATACGATCTCCAGGTAAGCCTGGGGTCCAGAAGGTGGCTGAATTCCTAATATCTTTGGTTTCAAGATTGGGAACTGCCGGATGTGGTACTCTTACTGCGAACCTACCGTTACCTTGGTCTTACTGCTACATCCTTATTACTACAACTTGTTAAAGAGGAGAGGGAGGCAGCATGTGAGAGAGCACAGATGGCTGTGTGAGTCTACTATGCCAGAGGAGGGGAAAGTGGGTTAGCTGGCTTCGCTTCGGAGCAATGACTGAAGAATTTGTCGCATGGGTTACTGTGTTTGTATTGTTTTGTTACATCTTGAAATATCATCTACACATTACCGATGGGCGGGTGCGAAGGCGCCGGCGTCAACGCACTCTTAAGGGTATTAACCTTAAAGACTAAGAATAATAACGTCTAGGCTTCATTTACCATCATCTCAAGGGTTGTTTCTTTTCACTCCCACTGGCAACGACTTTGCGCCCAACAAATGTACTCATGCTCCGATCTACGCCGGATAATTTTCGCGTGATCTTCTGGAGACCGACGGGCAAGACATTGTACCAGTCGATCCAGCGAGCATACAGGGGCATGCCAATGTGATCGCTCAGGCCGAGATCAATAGCTTTGATGATCTCCTTGGCGACATCGATGGGTTCCACGACGGGCGCGATGAAAGAGTTCGGAGTTCGAACGCCGTTGAAAAGGGGCGTGCTGAGCTGGCCGGGTGTAACGAGGATCGTCTTGATCTCGGGGTATTCCTGCAGCTCGGCAGCGAGTGACTTGTGCAGAGCTGTCACACCTGCTTTCGCCGCTGCGTAATCCGATAATTGGGCAGCACCCAGGTGGCCAATAACGCTCGACAAGGTGACAATCGTGCCGCCTGTCTCGTTGTCGATCATGCCCGGGAGGAATGTTTTTATGGTGTAAAAGTGCGAGAGAAGGTTCGTCTTCAGGCTTCGATCGATTTCGTCGGTGTCCATGTCGAGTAGTCGCTTGCCAACCACTACGGCTGCATTGTTGATTAGAACAGTTGGCGTTCCCAACTAATAGTTTTGCTTGTTAGCATTCGCAGCAGGGCAACACAATGAACAATTAGCTGACGGGAGGGGAGGGGGGGCTTACATCGCGCTCAATTTCAGCGGCAACGCGCGCTATTTGGGATTTATCGGACACGTCGCATTGGTAGTATGTGATACCGCGCGCTTCGGTATTCTCGAGGGGCTTCGTATCCAGGACGGCGACGGTCGCGCCCCTCATTCCGTAAACCTCTGCGATCAACAAGCCTAAGCCACTAGTTCCCCCCGTAATGACAATGACCTCCTCGCTCAAGTCAACCTCGCGATGTAGCCCGTATGCGATCCTGTGGCTGATAACGTTCCCCATCCATAGCAGGGTCACCAGGGTCGCCCATGTTATACTGACGACCATCGGTCGCGTATCCCATGCTTGATGCTCGGCGCGAAAGCACAGTGGTATTATCCATGCTACAAAGGGATGGAGCAGCGTGACGTTGAGGACTTTGAGGAAAAGATCGATGGAGAGGGGCGCGAACCAAGAGTCGCGTATCGGCCGGTTGGGAGGATTCATAATGGATGTTAGTTAGTTCCGGGAGTAGGTAACGGGTGTGAATCGGATCAGTCGAAACAAATCAGTGTTGTCCTGCAAACACTTTCGAAGCCCGTTCCTTTATGATTAATTTATAAGAAGTTTAAAATGCGGCCGGGCGACAGTCCTACACATCAAGCGCTCAAAGGTTAAAACAGAGGGGAAGGACTGCTGCTATTGTTGAAACACTTCAGTTTACCAACGGGGGAACCTTTTGTTTCACCACTGCACCACAGTTTTTAACGTTTTAGCCTTTACTATTTCGGTACAGGCCGCATTAGGGGGATCATGACCTGATCCAATCGGCTCGTGCCGAGTTGCAAGGGTTGCTTGTCTTTTGAAGAAGCGCTTCGTTACGTAAATTTGAGTATATGAATACTACCTACCTACTCTACCGCGGAACTGCCTGCCTGCAAGTCTATTTCAAGATCTCAAAGATGATCTCGCCTATCTAGACAAATCCTTACTCCTAACCAGTTAGGTGGTAAGGACGTTGTAATGATTACCTTAGCATGCAGTAGTGGGCTCCGGCGTGAAGCATCACGTGTCCACGTAGTTGGAACCACCGTCGGACCGTTCAACTATTGAAAGTTATGTGATGTAGTATACAATACTGCGGGTGTACACAATTGGTTTCATATATATAGGTAAAATAGTAGAAGCCACATGGGAAACGGGTTGCGTTGAGCTTAACTTGGAAGATCTGTTCTCCTTGATATTAACCATGAAGAACTTTCGGAAGAATAGGCAAACCAAACCCATCGAACATGCATCTAATCTATTCGCCCTACACAGGTTTCTTGCATTTCACAACATTTCCCCAAACGCCGATATTTTAGAGCATGCATTTACTGTCCTTTTTGGTATCCATGCTTTCCCAGTCCAGTAACGCCGTTCTCAATGCAAAGATCATCCAAACTCGGACTTCGATGTTGGCCATTGGGGGCCCAATCATTTCTCCTTCGCCAGGACGGCCTTGTCTCGTTCGCTCTGTCTCTTCTCGAATTGCTTCTTGGTATGCTTCCGCTCGTTCTCCTCCCGCCTCTTGATTGCCTTGAGCTCTTCTTGTTTGATCTCGCCGGCCTTCTTCACAACCTTGGGGATATGTCTGTGTCTCCTGATGCGTCTGATCTCGGGCTGTGTTATTCGTTAGTATCCATACTCTGTATCGCAGCCTGACCGAGTGTTGGCCGTCGAAAGACTCCCGCAACATACCATATGGCTGTACCGTTCGATTAGAGCGTCGTTGTACTCAAGTGCTTGTCGGTGTCGTGCCGACTTTACACCCTGCCGTTTGGACGCATTCGCTCTCCATAGTCTTACGTTACCGTCATCGCTCCTATAGCATCGTTGTTAGCCCACCGACCCGGCCATAAATCAAGCCGTTTATGTGATGGTACTTACCCAGAAAGGACGTAATTGGCATCGGGCGTCCAAGCCACGGAGAAAACACGTTGCATTCGTTTCGTGTGATATATGTCACGGGATACTCCTTCGTCCCGATTCCATCTATTCAACTGTCAGCAGTGGCCGTCCAGGGAGTTGGCGGATGTACGTACAGTCTGATGGTGCGGTCGTAGCTTCCGCTGATCAAGCCTCGGCCATCGGGCGACCAGTCGACGTCCATAGCGGCCGCGACATGTCCTTTGTCTATATTGAACTGTGTATGAGTAAGGATCGCGACTGATCAGATTCATGAGCCACATACATATATTCAAGGCTCGCTGAATCGAGCGCATGCTATTCAGAGCCAAGTTAGCAGGTGGCGTAAACAACGAGTATAGCACGCAATTGGGGTTCATAGCCGCAATACCGCATTAATAGCTGTCATAATACGTACTCGAAGGCTATGCACGGTCAGTGACGATTGTACTATTTATGAATAACTGAACCAAACCCCTCCGGTTCGACAGTGGGGATTATTGAGTACCGGGAGTTACACATACTGTAGAGATTGTGATCTTCTGAAGCGCACACAAAGTTCATCGGCTCCATCGGGTTGAAGCAGATTTTATTTAGACCAAATTTTAGGGTCGTCCGCGCCAACGGGGAGGAGGTTCTGAGGTCAAAGCTGCACTACCTGTCAGCAATTGCATCACAATACCGGAAAGAAGGCAAGTTGGGGCATGCCCACATACAGTATTATACTGCGATCATTAGAACAGCTAGCCAGCACGCTGGTTTCACTTTGGTTAAAGGCAACTGAATTGACTAAAGGAAAAGGTCAGAAATTTCTGGTTGATATGGCAAGGGAATCCGGGCTCCGTAACGAGTAGAGTTTGTTTTCATGAACTTACTTGTATTTCCAGAAGAGGGCCACCGGAGGATCTCTGGAGCAGCCGTGTACTGGTCTAGATTGTGGATAGATATACACTGCTTATCGTTAGTGAAGCGCCTAGTGATGAAGTATGCTGCCAAGCCTTACATCGGTAGCTGCTGCAAATGAGCGACCTTCGCGATGTAGCGATAGGGACGTATATGGATGGCTCCCGAGCCAAGAATGAATGGGGGTTGACTGGCTTGGGGTATTGTATGGATCGAACAATTTGATTGTTGAATCCGAGGATGCTGTCAGTAGCTTCTGATCTTTAGTGAAAGTAATGGCCTTCACGATATTCTCTGCTGCCGTAGTTTTCCACACTTCTTCTCGGCTCGACAAATCCCAGCATTTTACGACACTGGGGCATGTTAGGACTGGGCTTATGCAACGGTTTGGTATGTGCTCCTTACCCATCTCCTGAGCCGCTGGCAAACCTTGAAAGGCTTTGGGGATCCTTAGCGAAAGAATAAACGCCATCCACGTGGCCCTGTCCAAGTTGAGTAATGACTGGGAATCATTGTTGCTTGATTAGTATGGCTGTTCCAGGGGGAGAATATCCCATCTAGGATGGTATAGAGCCAGTATAGGGATATGATCCTTAGCCAGACTTACAAGGTTGCGCAAACATGCGCTCTAGCTTTGTCCTGTAGATTTGAGGTCAGTCACGATCCTCCACGAGTTGAACACCCAGAGTCTGAAATTATCCACAGCACTCATCCATCTCAACGAATGCATGTAGATTGAGTACATGACAATTTCCCCTTGAAAGGTTGGGGCGATGATCATATAGTAAAAAATGGCTTACGCATTGAGGGCCCGAGTGTACTCTCTTGCCCTTTCGAACTGGTGAACTGCTGGATCAAGATTTCTCGGGGCTTTTGGCGCACTGGAGCCAGCCGGCAAATAGCTTTCCACACCACGGGAAACCGCTTTGATTTTCTGTCATAGAATTAGTACAAGAACTAAAAATTTTCATAGTAACAGTATCCAGGCTTACCATGATGACAACGATTTCATACGATCCTAGATATGAATGCTCTGGCTCGTGCCTCTGATGGCGTGACTACAATTGAGGCTGGACGAATATCAAAAAAGATCCTGCAAAATCGAAGTACCTAGGTATGTGGCTTACAGTACCTAACTTAAATGGCTTTGTGGCGCAGGCTAATAACCTGGAAGTACCTAGGTACCTTCAACTTACTCGTAATCTACATATGTGGCATAATGTACATATCAACTAAGACATCGACTCATGTATTGCACACAGTATACATCTCCGGTAACTTTGCTCCGCCCTATAACTCCTATTACCGAAGTACCATTGCATCTTCAAGAATATTTATTCAGAATAGAACGTGGTAAGTCCAATATGTCAACCCCAAAACAATCGTCTGCGAATTTGGATTAAGTGGATACTTAGAATAGATTTTCATTCATTCCGGTTATCTCAGTTCACGTCTCCAATCTCATTGTGTCTCTTAACTTGGTGCTATTTTGAACACCTATTTAGTATTACTAGAATACTGTGAATGCTTCCAAAGACGACGGGACATATGTGAGCTGACGTCATTTCAATCCGTTCTGAGTTTTCATTTCAAAAAAAGTTAGAAACAGACAAGATTGCAGAGTGCATTTCTATTTACACCTACACGTATAAACATTGAAAATACAGCATACAGCGGTGAAGGAAAAACTGCATATAGGAGCAGTACATACTACTTAGTCATTGATGAGTGTATCTATAAACAGCTGCTCGTACATTTGCTATTCTTGAAATTTGAGGGATCGTTTTAAAACCCGAAATTTTACTGTACATTTTCACCTTGTCCAAATCAGTACATGTATTTCTTGTGAGCCCAAACACCTGTGTCCATCTGTGTACAGTCCTTGGGATGATCAACGTAGCATACTATGCCTTCAAGTACATCTTGCAGTCAATCACACATGCACCTGCGCACGACTTCAAACTCTCCTGCTGTAATCTGTACAGCATACAGTAATGCCTCCTTAGAGACTGCTGCTCATAAATCTCCCGATGGTTTAAATTGTTGCCGTGGAAGCGGGTGCTCTGCATAACAACCAATCATACTGGTGACAGCTACTTCCGTTACATTGAAACAGCAGCCTACCGGATCCTCTGGAGAAGGGCCAACCAGAGACATCCAGGTCGCCAAGCTTCACAAGTGGTTTCCGTGATCCTGCGCGTTTCCATCTTACATGACGCGCACATCTCCACTTTCCCGTGGATTATGCCATGGATATTGCTCTTTTCTCCTGGCTTTCTGAACCCGGAAAAGGGAAAGGGGAAGTTGTTGGTTGAAGCAAGCTCCGTTGTGTCTAGCTAATTGTCTTGGCACGCTTCCCTTTTTCGAGAAGGTCTCAATACCTTGCGGGTAACACGAGAATATCCCCAGAGTAGGTATGCTGTACCTGGATGACAAGAGCGGCCCTAGGGATGGATAGTTACGGGCAGGTAGGAGGCGGGTGTTTTGACAGAGCTAATAACCGGGTTGATCGAAAGTTGTTTTGATCTGTGAAATCTTCCCATCCATGTCAATTTTGGGACTCCAAAGCATGACCAGCCCTATCGTTTCTTGCAACATGGTCAATTGACAATTTATTCATTAGTCTCTTTTGGTTCCCTTGGATTCTCTCCAGGTGTCTTTCTTTGTCATACCCATCATCGGCGTGTTACTGAACCGAGGGGGGAGAGAGAGCGCTGCATCGTGTTCAACAGCTTCAACGGTTTACTCGAACAAACACTGTCGTTCTGGTCGTCAATTGCCTAGTCTCCCACCTGTTTGAGGATACCTAAGCTGTTTTGGTCACTTGTTAGGCACACCAATCTACTCCTTGACGCTCATTTGCCTGTCTCGGCGCTGCACCCGTTGGTTGGCACAATATCCACAACAGTCGTGGATCTCTAGATTACCGTAATCTACTTCTGCCCGTACCAGACCTACTCTTTCGTTCAGTGCCCGGCACCAGGCTACCAAAATCTGAGATCACACCTCCCTCGCAACTGGCACAAGTTGTTGATATTTGTCATTGAAGCTCCGGTTTAGTTGTCTGGGATCCAAGAAAAGGGTTTTGTCTTGAGGACCAGTCGATTTGGTCGCCCTGAACTATCCCAAACATGCGTCTCTCACTGTTTTCCGCCCTTTGTGGCGCTGCAACAACATATGCGATCCCTACAATCGAGGCCTTGGGCAATAAATTCTTTACCAGTGATGGAAATCAATTCTTCATCAAAGGTGTGTTGGGCTGATCACGTGCGTCCACATGTATACTAATTTGTCCTTCGGCACAGGTGTTGCCTATCAGCTGATCCCAGGTATGTCTCGAAAAGGCTCCAACTTATTTGGCATTGGCTAGCCCTAACTTGATGGCCCCCTAGAGGATCCGTTGATTGACATGGACCAATGCAAACGAGATGCTTCTCTGATGGAGGAACTCGGTGTCAACACAATTCGAGTCTATCACGTGGATGCCGATGCGGATCACGATGGGTGCATGAAGGTTTTTGCTGATGCTGGCATCTACGCCATGATCGATATGGACACTTTCAACACCTACATTCTCCCTGTACGCTTCGAGCATCCTCCTTGAATATGACCCAGTAACACAGCCAGGGTTACTGACCAACGGGTAAATATAGGATGCGGCTTACTGGAACCAAACCCAGTTTGATGCCTACGCCAGAGTGATGGATGCCTTCCAAGATTACGACAACCTTCTCGGCTTGTTTGTCGGAAACGAGATCATTGCAATTAACAACCAGTCGCTCGTCGCTCCGTTCATCAAGTCGGCAAGCCGAGATCTCAAGGCGTACCGGGACTCGAAGGGCTACCGCAAGATCCCCGTGGGCTACTCTGCTACTGACATTGCTGAGCTCCGACCTTGGCTGCAAGATTATTTGACTTGTGGCGGGAATGCCTCTGAGAATATTGACTTTTGTATGTTATCCTGCCAGTTTGTGGGAGTATGCAAATACGATTACTAACCGCTGTACCGCGCAGACGGCATCAACTCTTACCAATGGTGTGACCCGTCAACTTACGAAACCTCCGGCTACGCCAACCTACAGGAACAAGCGAAGAACTTTCCTGTCCCTATCTTCTTCAGTGAAACAGGATGTATCAAGCCTGGCCCGCGTCTTTTTGAAGACCAAGAAGCAATTTTTGGCCCTGAGATGATCAAGGACTGGAGCGGTGCTATTGGTGAGTTATGTTCTTCCTTTTAGAGCCTCTTTCATACCTCGGACGCCCCGTTCTACGTCAAAGTTGTATCTCGTCCAGGACGGTAATAGCTAACACCACATCTCAGTTTATGAATGGATCCAGGAACAAAACGAATATGGACTCATCTCTTACGGCCCAGCGGTGGACCCAACAGTCACTGGTAAGAACATATTTGACGGCTTCACGCGCGCTGGCACTCCAACCCCGAAACTGCCAGACTTCACGAATCTTAGCAAGCAATGGGCCAAGATCACGCCGACGGGCGTGGCTAAGTCCGATTACGACCCAAAGATTGTATCAACTCGTGCTTGCCCGACTTCAACGCCTGATGGATGGCTCGTGGACGGAAATGTGGCTCCCCCGACTCTAGGAGCGACGCTCGGAACCGGTACATATACGTCGGCCGCAAGCGCTACGGGCACTGAATCCCCGAGCCCGACAGAATCGGATAATGGCGGAAATGCGGCTTCAGCCCCCCCGGAAGTCGCTAGCATGGCCGCAGGACTGGCTGGTGTCATGATGATGTTTAACTTCTGGCTATAGGGGTTGCTGGGCGTCGTGATGATGTTTATGCTGTGGGGATAGGCGTTGGTAAAACGCTATAATGGCATAGGGTTCAGTAACTTCGGTGCTGGGCATTGGAGACGGTGGGGCGCCGTACCAAAAGTGGTGTGTTTTCTTGTCTGATAGTTTCCTTTCGGATACCAAGGCATTTATAAATGGTCGTTTCCGTCTCGCATGGTTGTTAATTAGGGCCCCGCTGGATGTATATAGATGGCCTCGATAGATTCAGAGCATGGTACCATCCGCAAAATTGATAATTTGGACCACATTACTTTACCTCTTAAAAATATTTCCTCACGAGTGATAATTTTGTCCGGCCTGGCTGCCGAGTGAGGAGGACTAGTTAGCCAACTGAGCGGTGACCAAGCTGAAATATTCCTAACAAGACAGGATTCATTTTATATTGCATAAACGAACTTAAAGTTTGCTTTCATATTCTGACCGGAGCATTGGCTGTGGCAAGAAAACAAGAGCATATACGCCCAGGTGGTTTTTATCGAAGTTGTTACTTTTGAGATTCTTTTTTTCCAGTTTTCTATTATTTTTGCCTTGCTCATAACCCAGTCCGTAATCTTTGCAACTGGCTCATGATGCTATAACCTGATAACCCCCTACTCTCGCTAACCCCAGCGTCCAAGCTAGTATTTACGACTCTGCGATGACCCAACTCTCCATCCGGTCTCCCATCACGGCGACCGACTTGCTCCATATCACGGATAAGATCCCTATGCCTGTCCTCAACTACCTTGGCTAAGCTGTCAATAAACTTAGTACGACCCTTCTCCTCAGCTGTACCCTTCCAAACGGTTGTCAAATCCTTCAGTTCCTCGATCCGACGCGCTGCCTTCTCGATCCCCTCGACAGGGTCGGAACCGTTCGACAGCAGTTCCTCGATCTCATCCCGGAACTGCTGGAGCACCTTCTGCCCCTTTTCTTCAGTGCTGCGGGCCTCGGACCCCGGCTCTGGCGCCGAAACGGAGAGGAAAGACGAGCTGACGGAGAGTTCGGAGGGCGGGAACACGAACTCCATGGCATCTCCGAAGGTCTTGACGACAGTGTCTAGCCGCGAGCGCACAAGCGTCAGTGTCTGTAGTTGGCTGATGAAAGCGGGGTCGGCGGCGCTCTTGGTCGGGCCATTTGTAGTTGTTGTTGTTGCTGTTGTGGCCTCTTCCGTGCTCGGAGCAGAGGCCGGGGCCACGGCGATCGAGGCACGTCTCTGGCCCGAAGATATAGACTGTGATATGGCAGCCCCCCCTCTGTTCTCAGCAGCCTGTTCCTGCAGGCCCCCTGGTACAAACTTCACGATGTCGGCATGGAGCCCATCTGTTAGTGCCTCCGAGAGGCTCAATGTCTCGCCGCGCAACAGCTCAACTTCGTAGGCAAGCCGGCTCCCGCTGCGTAGGATGTCGTCGGTAAGTTGTGTCAGAGTATTGGTAAGGCGTGTGGTGTGGGCGCTGAGCTGGGAGAGTTGGGACTGGGCCTGCGCGGAGAGCTCGCCGAGGGGTACCGCTGAGGAATCGCTACTTCGGGAAGATGTTTGCAAGGGCGGGAGGGTCGAGTTGAGGTATTCGGCCGGGCTGAACGATGGGCTGAGGAAGCTCTGGAGGAAAGGATCGGATACGTGCGCCGACTTGGGCTCGAGGGGGGCTTTCGATTTCTGTCGGAAGTGGTGCGGCAGGTTGCGGGATGAGCTCACAGAGCTATTCTGGCGGCGACGCGTGGCTGACATGACACCGAGATCGATCGATGATATCGATGACCAGTCAATTGTCGGGTCCCTCTGATGCCAGGACCGGCGCCTTCTTTGCTGCAGACTGTGTATTCTAGGGCTGATTTGCTGGTTTTGTATGCTACATGGTAGGTACTTAGCATCATGTCGTTTCAGAGAAATAGCCCTTTATGCAGTACTGTATTGTGTCCACAGCATACTTGTGACAGGTCAGAGACAGTAGCATGCAATACTCATTGACAGCTAACCCAGGTCAGTCCTGCCTACTACAGCTCATATACTTTGTGATAGGTGATCTACTGAGTAAATGATATCCTCATCCCAATCTATTGTTTCCCCGGAAGAGTTGACGTTACACTAGGTACACGCTAAATAAGATACCTGGTACAATGGTATCCACTTGCTCTTATTTGAGTGCCAAGGTACTTACCTAGACAGGCAATGCACAATGTGTAGGGCCCCCAATACTGAGTACCGCCTAGCACTGACACTGAATACTTAGGTATACCTGTTGGTGATGTACCCCACGTGAAGGTTGCCTTACTTTTTGGTGGGTGCTCTCAGGTAATGCAGGTAACCGTTTTAGGTAGGCTGTACAGACGTACATCTGTAAGTACTTACCTAGCCTTTGACAGCGCTGAAGTCTTAAGTACACACCCTATACATCTGTAGGTTCCTACCTAGGTATGTAACTAGGTATGTAAGTAGGTAAGTATAAACGGTTGCCTGAGGCTTAGGCTTCCTTTGCAAATGCCTTTAAAAAGTTTACATACGTGTACCTAGCAATATGTGTTTCTTTTTGCATCCTATTTGCTATTTGCTAGGTATGAGGCTGATGTAAGGCGTACCTTAGGTAATGTAAGGCAACCTCCCAGTATCTTAAAATTGGTAGGTTAGGTAGGTCTAAGTAGGTGCCTAACATGGCCAGGACATGGCCTACTACCAATATGTTGTATATGCAGGTAGGATGCTCGTTGCATCGAATTGCACACAATGGGTACCATTTATTTGTGATTGTAAGTGCAGGTATATCTATGAACATATGAGTCGGTATGTATGTAGGCAGGTACACATATTTCAGTACCTAACATCAATTCCATTACATTCATGTCTCATACAGATACGAGGTATTGCCTGCGACTAGTACCTGCTCCCGTTGTCAGTGCTCTTTACCTACACATAGTTACAAAGATAATGGAGATAATAGATACCTGCCTCCTGGCTGAAAGAGAGGTAGGCATCTAGTTAAGGTCTGCAGGTGTAATCCTACGTGTAGAGGCAGGTAAGTACCTATTCAATTGTTCATACTACCTCTATTATTTGCCTTCGCGTCTAAATACATGACAGACACAAGAACCGGGCTTCTGTTTCTGTTTCACCCGATTTAACAGTCTCTTCGTCATACCGTTACCCATATCTTAGAATCACTTACGACCTGTTGATCGAGGGCCGTCTCTAACCTCTGCGCTCCTGTCTGGGTACTGGCACAACCACCTCGACGCATCCATTGCACTCTTCCTCGACATAATAACTTGAGGGTGGAGGCGCCAGCTAAAACTTCCCACGCTCAACACTGCTTACCTTGGGTACCTACTACCTACATACATGACACACAGGCTTAAAGTTCAGCCTGAGGGTTTGGTCTCATACAAAGTATCCATAGCTTAGGTGGTACGCAAGTGAAGCCTACCAAGGGTAGGTAAGTACTATATACTAGGCTTGCAGTCGCGGATATACTTACTAGGTGGCATTGCTAACGATTATTCTAGGCAGTTCGAGGTGTTAGGACGTATATCTATCCATATATGCCTGCCTTACTGTTATGTTTACTACTGGTAAGGCTTCAGCCCATTCAGTTGCGTTCCTACTATTCCATCTGAGGCCGTGTCATTGGCCAGAAATATCTTACTCCCTCGCAAAGAATACTACACTAACACACTGGCTGTGCAATGTGAAGGCTTCTCAATCTGAACATTGACGCTGTATCAACATACGAGCTTGATTGCTAATATTATAATTAGAAGGGGGCATAGTTTTGTCGCCGACAGTATCCCATCACTTTAGAGATGGCCCCAAGTCGGGAACGGGCCCGCTTCCAGGCCGATATTAAGGACCTCCGCAAGAAAGACACCCCTCACGTGAAGAATATTAGGCAAGGCGACAATGAAGGTAATGTATTCCATATACACTCCTTTCGTGACTTCAAGCCCACTGTTAGCCTTCGTAAGGTTAGAGCTTAGAGCTGTGAACTAATCGATCAATAGGCGAGGTTGTTTTCACCTTCACCCACGATCAAATCCCTGGCGGGGAGATAGATGTTGTTATCATGCTTCAAAGTGGGCTTCAGAATTCTGTCCTCTGCACTTGGCTACTACTAATACTGTGAACAGACCCAGAAACCTATCCGCGAAAAGTTAGTTATATCGTGTTTACGATATCCGAGGCCCCAGAAAACATCAGAGGCATCTTTGAAGATATGACGGCATCAACAAGTGGTATGGCCATAGGAGAGATGCTGGAGACAATCACCCATCGAATACGTGCTACTTTAAGCCCTTCAGAGCATTATGAGGATGAGGATGAGGATGAGGCTTCCCATCTGGCCAGCTCAGGCTCGGAAGACGACGAAATGGATATGCCATACGATAGTGATCAAGGTGACTTTGGAGCACCAGAGATCGTGGGGCATAAGATGTCTCCCCTCGTCTTTGAGCGCATACGACAAGATTTACGGGCTTGTAAAGATGCAGGGTTCAGAGTCGGAAAGATATGTGGCACAGATGAGTCCTCAAATTACGGCCTAGTGTCCATATCGATCAAAGCCAGCAAACTTGGCATTTCCGACGAGACGCGCATCGCATGGAACTTAGACGGCCCCGGATATGTCGTTTTGCTCATGAAGTATGACGGGGAGTATACATTGGCCGAAGATATTATCCAAGCAAAAACAAACCGGCTATCCCGACTACAGTTCAAGCTTCGAAAATGCTCCAGATACCGCCCCACGTCAGATCAAGCCCGTGCCGCCTTTTCACCTGAGTATAATTCAAAGCGAAGTGATGACCAAACTTTTGGGAAAGACAAAAAGAAGCCAGGCCATGAAACCACTAATGGCGAGCTTTCGACCTTTGGGGCAGATGGGTTTATTGACCTGCTTCTCAATAACGAGTTCCTTGCCATGATGAAAATCAGAAAGCGTAAGTGGAATCAAGACTCAGACCATGTACCATAGCTAACCCGGGGTGTTTCTAGTGGCCAATGTGTCGTGGGACCAGGCGAGAAAGATACTTTTAGCTTTATCTATCGGTGCGAACTCGGAGACTGCGCGGGAAAGCATTCCTCGGGGCGCCGAGACGGGCTTGCCGCCTTTCCTAATGAACGACCACTTATCGAGCGAGGATCAGCTATCATTGCCCCTGGTTGCAGCGCAGTTTGCCTTCTACTACTTAGTCAAGTGTACTGACTATTGCATGGTCTGCCAAGAAAAAGTCGGCAAGAATTTTGAAGCTATTAAGCCTTACGTCTGCAACAAGCCCCTTTGCCTATTCCAATACATGAACTTGGGGCTCGGTCCTAGCATTGACCACGAGATAATCAGTCAGGACAGAGTCGTCGAGCTTCTCATCAATATCTGTTATGCCAGTCTGTGGCCCGATCGCAAACGCCCATATCGATTCCCCGAAGGAATGAACTTACAAGTACCCTGTATCCGCAGCATACAAAGTAAGATGTCTAGTCACGACTATCTTATTAAAGAAGTTGGAATTCTCATTGATCCGATACTTGTCGAAGTCTCATGGGAGGAAAACGCAGCCACCGTGATGACTGACGGCCACTCGGGACGCTGTTCTGATCTGAAGGCTGGCCACTGGGTGGTTGTCCATACACAGATAAAGCTGGACGTAATGGAATCAGTCAATGTATTCCACTATGCACGCATTGAAAACATGATTGGGGAAGTTATTTTTCTACACGTTGCGGCACGACACGCGATGACTGCGTGCGTATCCAAACGCGCAGTCATTCAGAAGCATGACTGGTACGCTGATCCGGCAACGATCGGCCGGCTTGTCAGGTGGGACAAATCTCTGGATGACCTCGAAACGGACTCAGAAAAGGCCTTTTCGATGATTTTATTGCTATACACACTACCGCCCGTTAAGGAGATGAAGGCCTACCTGGAAGGCAGCAAGTCCCGAGCATTAGCAACTTGGGACCGGATACCATCAGCAGCAATGAAGCTACTGAGATGGATAATCTCGTCGAACCGATCCGTCATTCTTCAACTAGACAACGATTCTGACGAGAGGATTCCGGGATTTCCCGGCTGGGCTCAGTTCCGGTTTGCGCAAGGTTCCCCTGAGAAAGAGGCGCTCTTCCAGGAAGCTTTGCGGGACGTTGATAAGCCTCAACGCACGATACTTGCATGGCAGTAAGTTTCAATATCAATCTTATCTATACGGTGAGTAATGAGTTTTTAGCGAGACTCTGACCATCTCCATCACAGTGGCAGCTCAATATCCAATTGGCACTCGATCATTCGCGAGGGGCTTAATTTCGACTTTGTAGCACATGGCAGGGCTCATGGAAATGGCGTCTACTTTAGTCGAACCTTTGACTACAGCAAACACTACTCCCACACCAGGGGGGTTGTTCCTGCGTTTGTATGTCTAGCCCTCTCCCTCTCCCATCGATCTGACTCACACCTCTAGAATCCTGTAACTGACTCATGAAACTGACGTCTGCTCAGAGCCACGTATCAGCCATCTGGCCACAGACTTCACAAAGTATTAGCGAGGTCGTCAGTCTGAACGAACTCGTCAATTTGCCAAACAACTTCGTGTACTCAGGCAGTTGCTATGTTGTTCGTGACTTGCACTGGATTCAATGCCGTTATTTGTTTGTTAAGACTTCGAACTCTGCCCACGACGCGGCTCAGAATAACGTTAGCCGTGTTGAGATGTTTGAGCAGGATCGTGGATATGAAATTTCTGGAATGGGTGGTAGCAAGGGTGAGTTGAAATGTGACCCCTTCCTACGAGCGTTCGCCACTTTCACTTGCTTTCTTTCCGTGTTTGCTGAGTCTGGTGATACAGTTCCAATCCCTAGAAAAGCACTACCTTCGGCGAGAGACCAGCAGCAACCAAAGCTCTCTCTATCAGGGCAAGGCAATACTGACGGAGATGACACCGACAAGGAGGACGAGGAAGATGCTGAGTTTTTCAATGAATTTCCCGCAACCGATAGCCCAGCGGATACTCATACCGATCCTGATACCGCTGAAAATTCCAAGACAGATTTCCGCCCGGGGACGTTAGACTTCTCTAGTTTACCTCGATTGGCACCTCCGTCCTACGCAACGCCATCCGCCCAGAGGTGCATTCAAAAAGAACTTGGAAAATTAAGAAAAATCCAACTTGAAACGCCTCTACACGAACTGGGATGGTATATCGATTTTGAGAGGATCGATAACATGTTTCAGTGGATCGTAGAGCTACATTCGTTCGACCCAACTCTGCCCTTTGCGCAGGATATGAAGACAGCTGGTATCACTAGGATCGTGATTGAAATCCGATTCCTCCGTGGGTTTCCTATGACCCCACCCTTCGTCCGAGTAATTGAACCTCGGTTCTTACCCTTCTCACACGGCGGTGGAGGGCACATCACGGGTGGCGGGGCTATGTGTATGGAGCTACTCACGGGTTCGGGTTGGTCGCCTGTGACCAGCATGGAGAGTGTATTACTTCAGGTAAGGCTGGCGATGGCTAACCTAGAGCCTCGACCTGCGCGTTTAGACAGACGCCACCATGCTAGGCAGTACGGAATAAGTGAAGCTGTAGATGCGTATGAGCGTGCAGCCAGTGCACACGGGTGGGAGGTCCCGGCAGAACTCAGAGAAGTTACTGGAGCATAATCTGGAGTATGGTGTTTTAGTACTGCCTTTTTTTTCTGGCGTTGTGGCGGCAAAAGATCATGAATGACTAGCACAGATTACTTTCGCCAGGTATAATATGAAGACATGACACTATAATTCTACATGGCCAGGGCTTGGCGGAAGCTCGCCAGTCTCCCAAACGACCGGCTCGTCTCCCACGGAGAATTCAATGGTGCCACCATGAACCATGATATCCTCGTGGTTGAACCAGTTCTTATCCCATTTCGCGCCGTTTATTTTCACAGACTGCACATAGAAACCGCTGTGTCCAAGACCGTCTGCCTTGCCGTCGCTGGTGATGCGCACGGTGGCGTTGCCGTTGACGGTGATGTTGATGTCGGTGAACCATGGCGATTCCAGAAGGTATACCGGCTGGGTCACAATTGGGTATAGTCCTAGCATCTGCCAGATCAACCAAGAGTTCATGGCCCCAGCGTCGCTGTTTCCGGGCACACCCCGCATCGTGTCATCAAAATACATGTTGGACAGCGACCGTGACTGGTTGACCGACTTCCACTGCTTGTTAATGTAGTTGTAGTGGTAAGGAGTTGCGAAATCGGGCTCGTTCCTATGCACAGCCGTTAATTAGCAGCGGCAGCGGCAGCGGCCTGGACTAGCTGATCGTGTCGCACAACTCACCCGATATTCATGATTGAAGTAATGCCTGCTGCGTTGGCACCTAGATTTGCCTGGCTTGTATTTGGTAGGAACTGAGAAAATATTCCCTTGGTCAGCAGGTCTTGTCTTTCTTCCCTCCCAAGAAATGGAAGTAACAAGTAAACGCACTCACCATGTAGTCCAATCTCTTCTCAAACTCCTCTGGCCCACCCATAAGTTTGATGACAGTCTTCATGTCGTGCGGGACATTGAACGAATACTCCCACGGAGTGCCCTCGTACGTTATGGAGCCCCACGAACAAGCGTCGCATGTGGCCGGGTTATAGTCATGATCGTCCCATGTTCCATCCGCATGTCTGGGCGTGAGGAACCCCTTGAAGCCCACACTCTCGATATCAGGGTTCCATATATGCTGCCAACCGGCAGATCTTTTCATATACTTGTCGACATCCTGTGGCGCCTCGCCAGCAGCTACAACGCTCAAGGCGTAGTCATTCAACGAGTACTCTACGGTTCTCGACACACAGCGGGTGTTATCTATGCTCACGTATCCGAGCCTCTTCCAGTCGTCCAGGGCGCCGCGTCCCTCTTTGACGCTGGCCTTGAGGTCATTGAGGGCAAACGTATTAGGGGGCGTGACCTCGGCATCCTTCACCATGGCTAGGTAGCCGGCAGTCCAGTTGATGCCACCACGCAGCCCCTTGACGTACGCGTCTGCTAGTACATTGTCGGCATCGCTGCCACCCTGTGTGATTCCGTTGCTATTACCCGAGCGCGCGTCCGGCAAGTATCCGTCATGCCGCCATATATCAATGAGAGAGCGAATTTGCCCTTCGTAGGCTTCGGGCTGGATCAGATGCAGCAGGCTGACGGTGCACCGGAAAGTATCCCAGATGGCATAAAAGTCGTCCCAAGATGGCTCGTCCGATTCCCAGAGAGGGTTCTCTCCCGTGCGATCCGAGGGCATCAAGTGCATCATGTAGAGTGAAGAGTACAGGAGAACTAGGTTTGTCCGGTTCGCGGATTCATCAGTCGGGACTTGGATGCGGCTGAACACGTCCCTGTTCCACTCGTCCACGGCCGCCGAGACGGTCTTGTTGAGATCCCACGATTTGATCTCTTCGTCCTTGAACTTACACGCTTTCTCTGCTGAGATCATGGAGATGCCGATCCGCGACTTGATTTCCGCCGTAGCATTGACTCCCCAACTGAAGACTGCACCAATACGGTCGTTCAATGGCCCCGACTTCTCACTCATAGCACCGTAAGAATACTCGCCGAACGTGGGTATGCCGATCTGTTCACCGCTGAACGAGCGATATCCAGGGTTGGGATCGGTATTTCTGCCGCGAAAGGTGCGGGCATCCTCCGGCGCGGTCTCGAACTCCCCGCAGAAATACACGGTGAAAGGGGCGCCCAGGCCAAAGCCACCCCTAGTGGTGGTATAGCCGGTGTATTGAGCGCCGTCGACGGTAATCTCGCCCCCCAGGAATTGCTGACCACTGGCGCCATCGTCCAAGGAAGGTATGTAGTGAGACACGTCGACAAGAACGTGCTTTTCACCCTTAGGAAACGAATACTGAGCAATGCCAGAGTGACGGGCTCCCGCAAGCTCGACGGTGACCCCGCTCTCGAGCTTGGTCCTGTAGTACCCGACGCTCGCCACATCGTCGCCCACTCGTCGCTGCCAGTACGTCGTGTTGTCTAAGATGTTCACGGGCGCGTCTATGATGGTGAGCGGCATCTGCGCGACTATGCCGTACTTGGGGCCGCCTCCGGTGCCGTGTTCATGCATCATGCTGATGCCCGTCACGAGACCCTTGGGTGTCCATCCGCCGTTGAGCGTAGCGTAGGTCACGTTTTCCTCGTACGTGTCGATGCCCATTTTCACGACTCCGAAGGGCACGGCGCCGCCCACGAAAATATCACCACCTCCATCTATTTGACGGTGTTAACGGCGTTGATTCTTTTTTTCCTTTTTGTATCTTGTTAATAGGGCGAGGGATCCTTTGACCTACAGGCGAGTCCTTCGAACGGTCCCAGACCACCGATAAATGGATTGACATACTGCGAGTAGTCGACTTCAGTCACTGCTGTCTTCACTAATGTTAGCAGCAAAAGCCGCTGCGGCAGTGACAAGCTCGGCCCTCGCGAGAAGCGCATCTTGTCTCCTTGCGCGACGACTTCCTCTAAGACGAATTAGGTCGCTGGCGAGACTGAGTCTAGCTGGACAGCGGGGTAGGGCGTGACACAGCGTGGATAGCGCGGGGATAACCTGTTTATTTTATATGTATGTATGTGGTTTTCCGGGCAGGCCATGTATGCCCTATCCCTCGGCCTAGCGGTACTGCGGATTCTCGACCATGGCAAAGTTTGAACTTTTTTTTTTCAAATGAAATCCTTATTATTACCTACCTACCACCTACCAGCCCCCCTTTCTCTCAAGTTCACCCTTTCCGCTTGTTCCTGCTACCTACCTACCCTGACTACCCAAGTACCTCTTAGACAGAAAAAAGAAAACGACGACATCATCTCCGCATGTAGAAAGGTCTCACCGGCAGTCTAGCGGTCTAGGTTGTCTACTACCCCGGATCCGCCATGCATGCCGGGCCCGCAAATAATCGCAACGGAGTTAGTCGGGAATCGACCCATGACCGTTGGGCGACCTAATGACGAAAACATCTAGCCATCTACCTAACCTACCTGCCTAATGAAGTCGGTTGGGAAATGGATGTCGCGAAGAAGGCAAACCGAGAACTAGTGAGTAAGATTGTTTGGAATCAATGACGGTTCTGTCTAAGATAATAATATTAGTAGCTATCAATAAAGACACACACACACGTCCTCTTAAGCACCGTTGAACTTGGAACTGGTTTCCTTCCAGCCTTAACATTTACCCATTATAAGTAGCTTTGAACGTATTCGACCCTTGCTTGGGAAGATCGACGCGGGGATGAGCCGAAGGCGGCAGGTCTTTTCGGCCCGATATATCATCATAGTTCTCGGCTGGGTATTCTTTTCCCTGGAGGATACGCACGAGCTGCGGAGAAGGGTAGGTATAACAACTTGCAGCCAACTGTATATGTAGAGAAACAGTATCACATACCCCCGTCAATTGACATGTAGAGGAGACCTTGTTATAATATGGATTGGAAGGGATTTGTTGTGAATGAGGGTATTCATAATTAATATGTTTTTATAGATGTCGTATTAGGCCTCTGTAAGATTAGCTACGCGGCCTATGTGTCTCGAACTAGCATTACTTATCATTGTCAACGGTCCGTAAATATTGAGAATAATTATCGCGGGTATTAATACCACTAGTAGCCAACTTGGTCTAATACAGTAGGCAAGACGCAACAGACACACAAAGAGCTCTCTTCCCATATGGAATCAGACCGGCCACTCTAGACCAGGAAGCACTGTAATTGCCAGACATTTTGAGTTGCGCATCGTTCTAGTACGTAGAGCCTAATGCCACATGGAAACGATCCGGGCGAGCGCAACTAGTTGATGTGGATGTTCTATGCGTATGGGGTGCGACAGTATTCGGCTCCAATCTTAAGTTGCCAAAGCTTGATGTACAAGCTGAGATTCGGTTTGCGGTTTCCTCGTCGTAGTTCCATGGTCCTCTCCGGCGTTTTATCGAATTGTAATATCGCACAAAGGAGCTACGCCGTTTGCTTAGGGATTCAAAGAGGATGTTTCCCTTTCAAACTACCTCTGGACCATGAGTTGAAAGCGAGGATGGCTTGCTAGTTTGGTATATAGTATCTAGTTTCTCTTCGTTTGTGATCATTATGATGCTAATGGTTAAAGTACCGTCACCAAAATGATGAGGACAAGCCTGAGCAAGCTGTTCGGTCTGTGTATTTGGAAGTAGTAATGTGCTGATGGAGAAGAACACTCTTGATATTTCTACTACGTCTCACGACTATGTCTGCGGAATCGATACTTTCACGAGAAACATTTATTTATGAAGTTGTGCAAAACACTCCAACAATAAGATGCATTAGAGAAAAGACATTTTACCCCATATCAGGGGAATATGTAATGCTAGGCTGCTTACCTTGAGATCGGACCATTAGACCCAATTACTAGTGTGAATAGATGATGAGAAGGGTAGTTGGGAGTTTTCTTAAGATGCTAAAGTACCCTTACCTACCCAGTATCTACTCAAGCAAGAGAAAATAATATTATGAAGACATTCATCTAGAGAACAAAGAAAATGTATCTGTACGTACGAGACACCTGTACCAAAACAACTCGGGTTATGCAACACCGGAACTAATATCTAAATATCGTGATAGTTTAGATGATGTAAAATCTGTCACCTAAATAGTAGTGCTGTAATTCCTCGTTGGTCTCGCATATAAATATGCGACATCTCAACCTCTGTACTCGTCCTGGAATCATCCATCATTAGCTCTCGAGCACCACTAACTCATCATACACAAACACACACACACACACACACACAAACAACTGCATCAAATCTTCCATCGCCACATCCACATTAACTTCATCACAAAGCACAATGTGGGCGTGGATTTCATGGCCGGTCGGCTCTCTTGCGAAAGAGACAGTGACCAAAGTTGCAAGTATGCCACCTCCGCCTCCACCTCCACCTCCCAGCACTCTTTCCGCCCTGGTGGTCCGCATCTTCCTGGTGGCCGCTGCCCTGCCCGCTCTACGCCTGGCTGCCAAAGCCATCATGGGTATCATGGAGGTGCGCAAATTCTTCTCGCTTCGGCGTATGTACTATCTTATCCTCCTACAATGGTTAGGCATTGCTATTCTTTACTTCTATGACCGGTTCGATCAACCTAATAGGGTGAGCCAAGTCTGGCACAAACTGTTCAGCCCTATTGGTACCCTCGGCCAAGTCGGACCCAACGGCTTATCCTTCGGGGGAGTCTACAACTCTCTCTTTCAAACCCTTGTAGGTTCTTGGTGGGTTTGGCGGGTCTGCCTTCCAGCCTACATCTTGTTCACAGTCTACCACTGGGCAATGTTCATCTATCGCGACTTTTTCATCACATTTAAGGACCTCGGTCTTGGCGGCTCTGGAACATCATTCCGTGGCTGGGCTCTTGCTCGCATCCGCGAGTGGGTTGCCAATGTCGACGTCATGCGCCCTCCCCGAGTCCCCCAGACGGCTGACCCTTACCGCGGCCGTCTCGACGTTCTCCCCCAACGCCAAGGTCCTCGCCCTACCATCCTCGGTGTCACTCCTCAGCGCCAGGTCGACTATCCATCCCCTCCGAACACTCAACTCGTTCTCGAGCGATTGATGGCTGAGTTCGTAGATGACACTGACCCAAGCGATCAGATTGAGGTAAGACGCTCATTCCTCGAGCGAGGACTTCCAGCTCTCCGTCGTAAGCTAACAATTCCTACAGACAGCGAGGGCGGCCCCTTGAACCCTAAGGACCACTTCGACACCGCCGACACTTTCGGCGGCGAGATCTTCCATCCGCACCGAGACGGAACCTCTCACGTAGTGCTTCACCCCGAAGACTGCAGGAGGGTCATGGAGGCCGGATGGGGCCAGCGCCACCCCTTCTGCACGACTTCCTGGTATTGGAAGCTGTACTTCAATCGCTGGCTGGGTATTCGGCTCCCCGTTCCCGAGGGCCTGATCATCCTCTACGCGCCTAGACATCAAGGTGAGTACGAAGTTATCAGGCACATCATCCAAGCTGCGGTTTGGAATGCCACGGACGGTCGGCTTCACCCGATAGATGCTGACACTTACCCCGTTCCCCCAGCGCCGGCGCCGAACGCATAAGCGGTCTGCTAGGGTCAAATCCATAACTCGCTCCCTTAAATAGTTTCTTTTGTAGCGAATAAATAAAATATTAACCAAATCACTGTCCCATATAATCATACGCCTTAAGAAATCTTCTGACGCCTAATATGCATGTAACTCTATCAATACTCTTCCTCTTGTGCCGCAGTAGGTATCTTTGTTATTTGTTCTTTGTCTTTGACGCCAGTCCACTCACTTCACTTCATTACTATGTCGATAAGAAAGCTATAACTCCTGACCCTACGCCTCTACCCTTAAATAACGTTTTACTACAAATGCACTTAGTGAGTCCTTGGCCAACTAGTCTCGCCGTCTCAGAACGCTAGTAAATATAGTCCTGGCACCAAGTTTGCGCCAGTACCACTAGGTGGGATCGTACTTACTAGCATCTTTTATTTTTGTTTTCTTTGTCCACATTAGAAGTAAAACGGGGTCCGAGTCGTTTGAATTCCGGTCCCGGTACCCTGGTCTTCGGGAAACGATGATTTTAAGACTTTCAACCCCAACCCCCCAGCGAGAGGCTATACCTAGAGGAGCTTAAACATTTGCCTACGTTGAACTAGGGAAATGGATCTGCGACGGCGAATCTTTGAAGATGGATTCTTTTTGTCTCTTCTCTACATCTACTCTACGGAACCATGGCTACCTTCCTAACTTAGACACCTGGAGGGCGTGAGATGGCGACGATGGAAGCACGCTATTATGTAACCATGTGTGGTAACGCTGTCTTGGCAGCTAAAACCAGGTCAGAGGTCACCACCTACAGCACTCAACCAGACTCGGGTAAAGTTGAAGAGAATATAATTAATTGCCTATCATTCTGTGCAGCCACTGGTGACAAGGGTGATAATGTCTTCCGCCGATAATAAGTCGGATGGGCCGGTGGTGCGTTCGATCGGCGACTCGCTATACGAAGTGACTACATCACGGCAGAATCGCATAAACCTCTTTGCCGACGCAGTACAACGGCTTGACGAGGCCGGAGACGAAGCCGACGTTATCATACAGAACTTACATGCACAGGCGCCACACCTCGCAAAATACTTCCATCGTAGGACGCCAGATCTTATTTATGATGTTCCCTTCAAACTCGTCTGCGAAAGCGATCTTGGCCACGTGCCATTTGATGAGGAACATGTAATTAGACAATACCTGGTTGTCAGCTATTCCTGGCGATTCGACGAGTCGTGGCCGGACAAAAATCTACGCCCCTACGCCCCGTGGCCCGTGAGCCGGCCGTTTGTTGAGGCTATACTGGCCGAGCGTGGAGTCCACACCAGTAACCCCAAAGACAGAAACGCGAATTACCGTAGGGAAGGAATATGGTTCGATCAAATGTGCATTCGCCAGCAGGATGAAGATGAGAAGATGAAAAGCTTAGCTATGATGGACATTATATATAAGAGCTGTCGCAGACTTCTCATCGTCCTTGAGGATGTCGTCTTCAATGAGGACGAGATACGCGTTGTCAAAGGCTTTGACGCGCTCCCCATTGAACGACAAGCGTCCTGGACTCCACCTACTGAAGATTGCCCGCATCTAGACAGCCTATGCAGAAAAGTCGAGAGTTCACGCTGGTGGACAAGATCCTGGTAAGTCTGGAATCTTGATAGCAGTCTACCACTGAGAGGCTTATGTTCGCAAAGGTGTTGGCACGAGTTCGAAGTCAATGAACCATGGAGCGATCTACGGTCGCATTATTTCGCCCATAATGCAATACTGATTGTGGGGAATGACACGGGCGGCACCCTTTCGATGAAATGGTTAGCCCTTATGGCGATGCGAGCAGGCTCTAATCCGTACTCGTACGCCGACCATGTTGGATCTAATTTTACAGACGATAGCCTGAGGCGAATGCTGCGGTGGACTATTGGGGATAACACCTATTCACCTTATCACGATCCGACTCGCCGTAGCGAAGGGACCGAAAGATCTTCGATCATGGCGCGGTTCTACGTTGCGTCGAGTAGTGGTTGCACCGAAGTCGCTGACTTGGTCACCATCACGATCAATGTTAGCGGGCTTGCTATTTTCTTTACCGGGAAGCCCCAAAGCCTTGACGAAGTATTCTGTATTGTGGCCACACTCGCTCTCGCTGCTGGAGAGGAGCATCCTCTAACATCAATGAGCCCAGACTTGGTGCGCGTTGGCGGCGAAGTGTCATGGCTTTCGAAGACTATCACCGGTATCGAGACTAACCTCCCAAAATTCTCCGTCGGTGGCCTCAAGCACATCCAGGAATTGACGCTACAGCACATTAAGCTTGATTTGCTGTTCTTCGAGGCAGCCGTAGACATGCCCACTCCAGAAGAGATGCAGTGGACCTATCAGTTCTTCCCAGATACACCTATCCGGTCCCGGGAACCTCGATATAAGAGATACGCGGAGGCCCAGCATCAGCTGAACTCAAGGGACGATGCTTACGACAAACCAAGGCGCCTCTTCTTTCTCAATGTATGCAAGAACGGGCTCCCATACATTTGCCGCCTCTGGGAGACCCTGGAGCGGCAAGTTGTGGGAAAGCTGTTTCATCAAGCACTGACGGAGCCTTTCACAGCGGACGAATCTTACCGTCCCGCAGCCAAAAAGCTGTTAGAACTAGGACCACCCGCCGATGTGTCGAATCTAGGCTACCAGAACGCTCTTGTGCACCTATTTAGCTTCATCGTTGACCCCCGCGCGCCGCCCTACGTCATGTCACTGTTCACGGCCCGAATAATGTGTAACGGGAATGAGAGCGTCGCTATCGTAAATAACCCCATTGTTCGTGGAACACATGTGACGCTTGAGCAGTGGCGTCTGGCCATGCCTCGAGACCTTCTAGATGCGCCGTGGCACCTTCAGCGGCTTTGGCTCCTAGAGCCCTATGAAGGACAGAGTAACGACGAACAAAAGAACCCCGCAGGTCTCCGCGAGAGTCCTAATGGGAGATGGCGGATAGTTGGAAAAATGCAGTGCTTAGGAAATCCATGCATCCCCCCTTTGACTACTAACGACGAGGACCGCTCTGTCACTCTAAGAACGCAGCAAATTGTATTAGGATAGTTTTAGATCCAGAGTTTAACGTAATATAATGCATTATTAGCACACTAATGCCCGTTGACATGATCTCCGACGGCTAAGGGGTAACAAGTACCGGAGACAATTCATTGGGGTATTACATAGCAAGCACGAAAGGTGTCGGACCAGGGGGGAGGGGCGAGTTTGAAGCCACCGTGATCACGACCAAGTCAGCACAACAACCACCCAATAAGTAATCGATAAGCTGTACCAACAACAAATCTATCTAATTTATGTAGATAACAGAGCCTACTTGGGCAAGTTCCCAAAAGAACAGTCGCAGCATGGACAAGGCCGATCCTTCCTTTCCCCGCGGGGTAAACTAGGGCCCCAGGCACTTCACGCATGTCCGGGGTATTACCCACCGTAGTGGTCACCTTCGTACTCCCGATCTGCTTTCACCGACTTATCATAGGGACCAACAGCCCAATCAACAGCTTCCTTTCGGCCTAATTCGACCTTATGCCGTTTACAATTCAGGCCAATGTGAGAACACTATTACCCCGCTAGAGACCTCTGGGGGGAAGAGTAGACCTGTAATACTTGAGGTTATGTCTAGACAGAGTTAAAATTAATATGTCTTGTTAAACTCACTCTAGTCACAGCTATCTCATCAACGGATACTCAACTTTGTTGTACATAGCATTAAACCATGGCTAATGACGCTCCCAGTTCAAAACCGGCGGAGGAAGGCCAACGGGTCGGCCGCTCTAGCCATCAAGAGACGAGCCTAGAGAAGCGACATATTGATGTTTTAGACATGCTGGATGATGCTGAGCCAAATCCAGAGACATATACTGCCATCATGGCCACACACAAGCCGGATCCACGTGGTCCTGGATACATCAAGTTGTATCTTCTTGCAGGTGTAATTTTCCTTTGTTCCACAATGAGCGGTACGTGCGAAGATCATCCCTTGTTCAAAGTGCGCCTCTGACTATCAATACAGGCTTTGATAGCTCCTTAATGGGCTCGATCAATGTAAGAGCATGGTCACTGCTTGCTTGCAGACATGCCACTGAGCGGTACGGTAGACTCACGATTGCCTAGGCTCTACCTAACTACACGCATTACTTCGGATTGCCGTCTAACGGAAATGCGTCTACCGGTATTGTTTTTGCTATCTTCCAAGTATGCCATATGTGAAAAAGGAGAGAGGCACAGGAACCCAACGTTAGACTAACGCATGAACCAGGTTGGACAGATAGGGGGCGCTCTCTTCGTCTGGATGATAGACTGGTATGGACGAATCTGGCACATCTTCTTCGGCTGCGTAGGCGTCATCATCGGGACTATCATCACGGGATTAGCGACAAACCTGCCCATGTTCATCGGCGGGCGCTTCCTGCTCTCCTTCTTCGCAACCCTGGCCACCACGGCGGCACCGCTATATCTCGTCGAGATCTCCCCTCCCGCATACAGGGGGACCATCGCGGGAGCGTATAACACGTTCTATTACGTGGGCTCCATCCTAGCGACATCGTCTGTGTACGCCTGCCATAAGGATCTGGCCGAGCAAGGGAATCTCGACTGGCGGATACCGATCTGGCTCCAGGCCGTCTGCGCAGGATTAGTCGTTCTTGTCGTCAAGTTTTTCCCCGAGTCTCCACGCTATCTCATCCTCAACGACAAGCACGAAGAGGCTAGGCAAATCATCACGAAGTACCACACCAATGGCGATCCGAACCACCCGTTGGTAGAACTGCAGTTGAAAGAGATGCTCTACAGCGTTCAAGGCATTCCCAAGGCCACTTGGAAGGACCTTTTCGACTTGCGCATATTGGTCGAGACGAGAGCGAGTCGTTATAGGCTGATGCTGAACATGGTTTTTTCTTGGTTCGCTCAGTTTAGCGGGAATAAGTGAGCTGTTCAGTATAAGACTTTATAATACCGCCTCCTTGTCCCGTGATACTAATTCGTGGCGGTGTTAGCATCATTTCATACTACCTTCCAGTTATGCTAGACGCTATCGGTGTCAAAGATACGGACACTAAACTCGTAAGTAGGAGTCCAAGATTTTACTACAAATTCTAGTATTTTCCTTCCCCCCGGGGTAACGTGAGAGAGTATGCCTGTTCTAACTCAGGAGTAGATCTTGAATATCGTCTACTCAGTCATCGGCTGGGTCTTTTCTACGGGCGGCGCTCGTCTACATGACGTCGTTGGTCGTCGGAAGGCAAGTCGCTTCCCTTCCTCCCCGCCCATGAGGGCAACCTCGCTTGAGAATCACAGTTTTTAACTTTTATTTAACCGCGCAGATGTTAATGGGAAGCACCTTTGGTATGACGATTTGTCTGGCATTGGTAGCTGCCGGGTCTGCCGGTAAGATAGAGTACGGCAACAACGCCGCGGCTACGGTATCCATCATCTTCATATTCGCGTTCGGCGCCATCTTTTCGGCAGGTATGTCCAGAGTCTATGTTCTCATTTCATGACTAAGAAGAAGAGAAAAATTTTTATTTTATTTTTATTTTTATTTTTTTAATAACACCTCAGCAGGCTATACGCCCATGCAACCAATTTATCCGGCCGAAGTGGTCTCAAACAGGATGCGCGCCAAAGCAATGGGCACATACAAGATCACGGCTGGCGCTGCTGGATTCTTGAACACATTCGTTGCCCCAATTGCATTATCTAGCGTAAGCTGTTTCCTCAGATGTTAATAATTTTGGCTCCACCAGGCACTATGTGAGCTAATAATAGATGTTGGGATAGATCGGATATTGGTTCTATGTGTTCTTCGTCTTTTGGGACACCTTAGAGTTCGCGTTCATCTACTTCTTCTTTGTCGAGACAAAAGGGTTGACTCTTGAAGAGCTAGATGTGTAAGTCTAGACACTTTTTCTGTTCCCCCCTTCCAAGCACCGGATCGTGTTACTGACTTTTAGCTAGGATTTTCGAAGCGGATAACCCACGCAAAGCCAGCGTGGAAGCGAAAAAACTTCGAGACAAGTATAAGACATCTTCGGCAATGGCGAAGGATGCCGCATAAGAAGGAGCATAAGGAAAGTATAGCATACATACAAGCCGTCGTCATATCTGCTCAAGAGCTCGCGCCGATACTGTATCAAGTAGGTTAGGTAGTTAATCGCCTAAGTCCGGTCGGCGTTATCGTCAATATTGTCGGCGAATCCTACCTAATCTGCCTGGGTTCTTGACACTGATTACTTAATACCTGATCAGTAAGCTGACTTTTGATCTAAAACCCGTGTAGGACTTGGCTTCTGGACGGAAGCTAAGAAAGTGTCATTATTCTAAGTTTGATGCAATCTGCCTGGATCCTAATGTCGGGTTTTCATCTCACCTAAGCTAATCTGGGCAGACTTGGGTTATGAGATATCCAACGAAGGGACTTTAGAAAGGTGCTAGCAGATCCTTCAAGTAGATCGCTTTCTTACGCCGCAATTCATATATCGTCTATGTTATATCGTAGGCGGGCTTGTTCAATGCTCACTGAATGAATTAATCAGCTTCATCCTTTGATGGGTCTTGTGTATATCCATGCTCGGTCAAAGACTTCATTAATACCGTATGCCGCGGGTTTAAGACATACTGAAACGCGGCGGTGAATATAGATAGGTTGAAACAATGTATATATTCCCACCATGAGATCCCAAGCGGACAGTTCTTCGGCATAGGTCTTCACAATAGTTATACCATCAACGTACTAGTTTCGTCTTGCAAGCAAAGACATAGAAACTTCAGACCATCATGAGGCTCTCGACAATAAGTCTGCTAGCACTTACCAGTGGCAATGCCGTCGCCGCTCGAGGGCCATGGCGGATGCCGCGCGCAGCTAGCCTCCCGCTTCCGGCGCAAACCATCTTCCAACTTGACGGGTCAGTAGTGCCCGATAGCTGGTTTGAGAACCTGGCGATCCGGCAGAACGGCGATCTCCTCGTGACCATGTCGCAACCCTACGCCTCCATCTACGCCATCCACGAGCCTCTCTCGGGATCTCCCACGGCGTCCATCATCAACATCGACAACGCCAACGGCACAATCGGCATCTTCGAGACGAGCCCGGACGTATTTGCCGTCGCCGCTGGCTTATACAGTTCTCTCGCCGTGCCCGTACCAGGCACGCTGGCGCTCTGGGAGGTCGACCTAAGGGGTTCGGAGCCAGCCACGCGATTAATTGTTAACATGCCCGACGCGGGAGGTCTTAACGGCGTCACGGGGATCAAGGGCAACGAGCCGTCGACTACCATCTTGGTCGCAGACTACGGCTTAGCTCTCGTCTGGCGCGTGGACGTGAAGACGGGCGAGTACGAGGTCGCGGCCAAGGTTCCCGAGATGGAGCCTCTCCCCAACGCCACGATCCCGCTAGGCGTCAACGGGCTGAAGACGAGTAGGGATGGCGGGTACCTCTACTTTAGCAACAGCAACCTGGCGTCCATCTTCCGTCTCGCTATCGACGAGCGCGGCATCGCGCGCAAGGGGGCCCGGGCCGAGCTTGTGGCTAGGTTCGAGGCCGACGATATCGATGACTTCGCTATAGACGACGAAACCGGGGACTTCTGGGCCTGCACCAACTTTCAGGATACCGTGGCCGTGGCCAGGTTTGGATCCACGACCCCGGGCGTTGTGGTCGCCGGCTCCCCTGCGGATCTCACCGTTGCGGGAGACACGGCCCTTGCGCTGGGCGGTAGGACCGAGAGCGATAAAGACATTGTCTACGTCGTCACGGGCGGAGCACTAGCTCGCCCCGTTAATGGGACTGTCACGGAGCCGGCAAAAGTAGTCGCCATCAATAGGCGTGGATTCCAGGACTCTTCTCCTTCTTCTCCCTCATGTCGCACGTAAGGGCACGGTAGCATAGCACACATTGTGTGTGACCAAAATCCGGTGGAATAGGTTAGATATTAGGTAGAACTGAAACTTGTTTTGAATCAAAACCCACATGACTGAAGGGTGGGGGCTAGATTGACTAAAAATACTTACCCAAGTGTAAAGGGATAGCCAACAGGTAGTGGTCTACAATGGCAGAGAGCAAAGTCGGGGTTAGTATCACATTGTCCATGCTAACAGGACGAGTGTGGACGACCCCCCGAAATACGTATGACAAACGGACATTGGCGTGCGGTCGAAGCTGATGACAAAACGATGGCACGGTCCTTTTTAGTGTTATCTCATTCGACTGACCACTTGTATGTCGAACCACTTTGCCAGTGGTTGGGAAAATCTACGGGAACTCTCGGCAAGCCAGCGGTGGGGGGACACAGCGTCGAGATCAGACAACCTGCGAGCTCGGCCAATGCCATCGATGGCGAGCGTTCACCGAACGGAAAGACATCGAACGGATATCGGCAAGCACCCAGGTAGTATGATGGATAGATAGATATGCTATAATAATCGCTTAGCCACTGTGATATCTTACCTAGGTTTCGAGTGGGAAGGAAACAAACAAGCTAATTCGTACTCATCCAAGCTTCCTCGAGCATGTCCTCATTTGAGTAGATAGTAGGCTACCTACCTATCATCTCATCTTGGGGTTTCACCATGGCATCTCGAAGCTCCACACCTGGGTGTCCTGATCGACCATTTCCAAGACAGGAAATCTAGACCTCTCGTATACCGTGTATCAATTGCACAAGTTTAGGGTGCGTTACCACCTGGCAGTGCCCCAGTGGTTCGTTCCGTTCCTTTCCTTCTAACGAGCGATTTTTAGAGCGCCTCCGCAGTGAAGGGGATGGAAGCCAGCGGTCTCTTGCTGAAATTCCCGTAAAGAACAAGTTAAGGCTCAAACCTGCTGATGAAGTGGCGTGCTTATTGCTTCCATCGCGATTTGTTCAGAGGCGAAAGCAAGGACGGCGGAGGCCTCCCCAAATGTATCTGTCACTCATTTAAGGTTGTTGCCTTCAATGCTTTCCAGCTGGTCCGGGTCCTGTTGGGGGTGGCAATGCTGTTGCTAAGGTTTGGACTGTAATGAAGAACCTTAAAAGTACTATAAAAAGCATATGAAGATCTAGCACTGCCTCTTCTGCAACGCTTCGCTCGGCCAACGGGAGCGGTCGCTCTCTGCTGGAAGCCCATCAAGTTTTCAAGCTGCAGACACGAGAGCTACCAACTGCTATCCTTGATACAAATTTGATAGACTTCAAGAGCGCTTTTATTTTCTTACCCGTCAGGGAAGGAGTGGTTGAAGTGGAGGCGGAAAGCCGAACCTGTCTCGTTCCGATGCACTTGAGTTGACGGACAAACGGTCAAGGTTCAGCACCGCAGTAACAATACGGAGGAAGATACCTGTACTCGGCATATATCACCGAGTGGAAAGCGAGTACCTACATATGTAATGTGCGGTCCCTTAATAATAATTCTTTATTATTTCTCTTTTCCACAGGAGCACAAGCGATAATTCTGTTGAGTGAGGCTGTGCTCGGGAGCTGGCCAATTAGAGGCGAGACTGTCAAATTCCTGCAATTTGCAACCTGGCCTCCGGACATGTTTAAGTTGCGCTAGGTATACTTACCTGGCCTATAGGTAGGCTAGGTAATACCTATGCAGCTCTCAGTAAGCCGTATGGCCCCGATGCATGGCAGGTTCCAGCATTTCATGAGCACCGGGTTGGCGGGTTGTTGGCGGGTTGCCGGGCGATGTCGCGGGAGACTCTTGGAATCCGACCCAAACCACTGTATATGAGTATGCATGCTGTAGATAGGTTGATAGCGTGCTGAATGAAGTTATACATGATCGGTCGTTGCTAGGGAACGAGGTAGGTGAGACTATCGATGGGTTTACTAATCGACGACCTTCTTTCCCGTTCATCCTGCTTGTGGTCCCCCAGAGTTCAGCGTGATGCACTGCAGCACCAGGAATGTACTTACCACCGAGGTGCACAGCGTGGAGGCTATCTTCTGAGCGAGCACCTACCCATCTATGACATTATAGTAGATACTACGATTTGGCATTTGCTTGTTTCGCTCTGATGCCTGAGTGCCTCATTAACTACTTTAAGTACTTCACTTAGCATGTGCCTAGCGGGGGCCCTTCAGTTGGCTTCTTGAAATGACATAATCCCATGCAGCACCTTTTGAGGGTCGATACTACCTGCATTAGGTATGCTATGCTGTAGCCAGGTTTTCTATTCTAGCAGAGCGAATTGTGATTTAGCTCCAGAGAGATCATCTTCCAAAGTTGGCATAGCCTTATTATTTAGTCCAAGGTACCTATCTGAGGTTCTTGCACCGCCACGATCCACTTACGGAGGTACTGCTGTATACGTGGAGTGGGTAGCTCGTTTCAACGGTCGTCGGCACGGTCCCTATCTACTATAGAACTTGCTATGACAATCTAGCAGTTTTAGATTTGGCCTGGAGTGCCCTAGCCGGACGTCTTGGAAACACTACTTGTTGTGCTCTCTTGTAGTTACTACCCGGGTACGTTAGGTATCCACCGTGATCTCTGTCTCCTAGTATCGACTGCACCTGAAACCTCTCTTCCGATCGCTCACTACGCATATATAAGGGACTATGTACTTAGCTATCTGCGTTTGGGTCATACTACTCATATACATACTTACCGTATTGGCCGGTTTAGTCGCTGTTAGATACTGATAAGCTGCATCCGTGAGGAAGATTACCTGACCTTACTGTTCTACCTCTATTAGATAGGAAGGATAGTACTAGTAGTTGATGGATCCTCAAGGATATGTAGGCACATAATCACTACCTCGGCGCCGATGTAAACACCGACCCGAAGCCGCAGCACAAAGCCGAAGCTTAATGTGTGTAAGGTAGGTAGAATGGTTGGAGGTCGCCGCCAAGTATGACTAGCTTTTCTTCTATTGCTGTCCAGTTAAACTCCATCGGTACACCTACCTCGTGTAAGACCAGTTATACCTGGCATTCAACAACAGTAAACAGGTTCTATTCGAATACGTACGTGCTTGTATATGTAGCTGGTGGTTGATCGGGCAATTTCACTACATCTACCTAACTGACAGTGTGCAACTATTTGGGCGTTTGAGGGGTACCTATTGCTCAGTACAAAGAGCACAAACCTAAGAAACTGCTTTCTCTCTAATTAACTAGTTATTAGTATATATTACCACCACGGAAGTTTGGCCTAAGACGTGCTTGGATTTGCTAGTGAGCACATGGTGGTGGCTGTGTAGTTTTGGGAACAAATCGAATATCCGTACATATCTATCTAACCTTAGGTTAGATTGCCAGCTTATCCGGTTGGTTCGTCTAACTCTCTTCTGTGACATTCTTTTTCCACCAATTCGCCAGGCAGCCATCAACAGTCAACCACAGCTGTCTGAGTGGTGCGGCTAACCCACAGGGACTACTTAGGTAAGTATTTAAGTTAGGTTAGTACTCGCTTTACTAGCCTGGGTAGCGCATTAAGCACCCCAGCAAACCTAATAACTACATACATGCTGTATATAAGTAAGTACATAACTTTTTCAAGTCGGACTGCCGAAAACCACCAAGCAAAAGTTAATGGTGCTCAACCCGTAGGTATTTTGTTAAAGCTGGAAGCAAGAGGCTTTTGCTTTGTTTGTTTCTATATCCCTGGTCAAGGGTCTACTTGGTAAGTTCGTCATGCCTTATTATGTACTCCTTAGTATTTTGCTAATATTTGCCTAAGTGCCTGACTAAGGCCTTATTCCCCGTTGCTCTAGGAAGGAGACGGGGTGACTAAAGTTAGGTAATACCTACCTACATATAGGTACTTGATGTACCTACTGTACCTACACTAGAGAGAAGCTTCTGTTAGCACAGGTATCACCCATATGCACTACCTAGGTGTCTACCTACATATGTACCTACATGTAACTCTTGCAGATACTAGTCTACTGAACCCTCGTAAAATAAAGAAGAATATGTGATTACTGAGTGGAGTGCCTACCGTCTTGCCTCGTTTATGTACTTGTTTATGAGGTTTATTTGTGAGAGATTAGGTTAGACTTTGGGTGGCCAGTGGCCAGTAGCCCACCGGTAGGTAGTAGTAGGCAGAACAGCTGCAAGTAGTACCCAGTCCAGTAGGTTGGTTAAGTAGCTAACCTAGTAGGCAGGTTAAGTGGGTCACCCGGAGCAATGGCAGTCCTCAAAAGTGCTCAAACTTTGTCAAGTCCACCCTTTCACATTATACTCTCTGGGCAGCTGACGCGTCCCCCGTCCCTTGTACACCCCATCCTGCTTAAGCACCTCGTACCCACTTTGTCTTCTAGTGCTAGTCAAAGCACCAATGAACTGATTGTATACATACGGCAGTAGTGGTTTGCAACTGACCCGACCATCCCCTCTCCCTCAAAGAATCCAAACCATTCAAACCTCAACTCATCCAACAACTGCACACATCCAATTCAATACTATCTACATCACATTTTCATCGCATTCTCATCGCATGCTCCTCTCCTTTTGGAATTAGATCGATTTACTGCCCGAACAAAGCTAGGCATTCCATATATATTCTCGTCTCGTTCACTTGTCGTCTCTCGTCAATTGACAATTGATACTGACGTGAGCCGACAACATGCCGACGGCTTCGGGAGATCAAGACAACCTATTAGCCATGTCGACAATATCGACCAGCGATGATACACTCGCTTTTATGGACTTCTCAGCGTACGATAACGTAGCGGGACAGTCGTCGCTAATCGCTTCGCCATGCACTGAGGAAGTGCGTTTTACCGGCTCTAGCGACATGACGGTAACACCACCTACTCTGCCCATGAACCAGGCATTTACTGGCCCTTCCCATCAATACGACATGTACAAACAACAGACCCCTCTTGTGCCTGGTGCGCTGGCGGATACCCTCGCTATGAACGAGAGCCTCGGCAACTTTGGATATTCTGCGAATAATGGTCTTGTCGACTACAGTCCACTTTCCTCTCAGAACCCTATGACAGGCGATATGGGTATGGAGTTCGAGAATCCCACCAGCCCATCCTTATACATGCCATCGTCACATACTATTGACCCTCAGGCCATCGAGCTGGCCTCGCCCCTATATCGGACTAATTCTGACGACCGGGTCTATCCGGGGGTGCATCAACACAACGCTGCCATGGCTAAAGCTAGAAGTCAAGAAGCGCACCTGGCGGGACAGGCGAACGAACAGGCACAGAATGCCATCGGATATCAGTTTCAGCAACCACGACAGCAAACCAGCCCAGTCCTTCCAGAGGGTCCTGCAGACGTCAACACAGTCCGCGAGGAGACGATAACTCAGCTCATCGGCCAGATGAGATCTCGACCAAGCCAATCGATAGCGAGCACATCTGACTCGCCGGATGCGATGGCTCAATCCCCCCACCTGAAGAAGGATGAGGAGGATATGGATGAAGACGAACGCTTGCTAAATAGTGAGGAGGGCAAAAAGTTGTCTCCCAAAGAGCGGCGCCAGCTTCGAAACAAGGTCTCTGCTCGTGCATTTCGCTTCAGAAGAAAGGGTAAGACATTTTATTGTATCAGGGATGAATCACAACTAATTGTGCTTAGAATATATCTCAACTCTCGAAAGCGACCTCGCCCGCATGGCAAGAGAGCACAAGGAACTTAAAGACGAGATCGCTATTCTGAAATCAGATAACGATCGACTTACAAAGCTTACGAGTATGTTTCTCAAGTCAGAGCATTTTGCGCATTTTATTGGTAGCCTCAAGGTTCCTGCCAATCCGGCGACCGTAGAACACAGCCAACCACAGCCAGCTCAACAACCTGTAGGGACCGGTCAATACATGCCAATCAATCAACGTCAGCAGCACCTAGGCCAGCATCATTCGATTCAACAGAGCCTAGGCCAACAGCATTTGGGCCAGCAGCACCCAGTAGGCATGAGCGTGCCAATGTTCGATCGCCCAGTCCGCTAAGCTAAGTTGTTAGCCGGCCGACTCTGGAGCGAACCCACCATTACAGAGCTACAGTTGATAGGCCAATTTCCAAGCTGCCAGCCGGAACGATAACGATAACGATTTCAACAAGCAACAAGTTATTTTGTTTGGCTAGAGGCGTTAGGGGGTTTCTACATGCAGAGGCGACACGCAGTGAGTGAAAGGGCATCGCTTTGATATTGGATCACCTTAATGTTCAGATTGAAGGCGTTAGGAAGTTTCTATGTGCGGAACGGGTATGGGATGGGATAAATTGTATTAGTTTTGTTTTGGTATTACCCTCACTGTTGTTTGAAGGCGTTGGACAGTCTCCACGTGCGGAAGATATGCAGTGGAAGCAGGCGTATCTGTTGATTTTTGTTGATTTTTTGGTTGACGCAGAAAGGAGTCAAAAATCCTTTGTTTCTGTTCATGTATGGTGATCTGTCTGTAAACAATTGCAGTGGCCCCTGCATAGCGTTAACTCCCTCATCGGCTTCGCCTCGCCAACCCCCTTCCGTTGAACTCACTTCTGCTTGTCGGAAAGTGACGTTCGCATTTTCCGACTGGCCGTCCCTTTCGGGCTTCAGAGGATCTGGATGGAAGGGAGGATTGTATAATACGAAGGTTTTTGTCCCGAAGAAGGTTTCCTTACGTATTCGGAGGTCTAAGTGGTGCCTTGTTGTTGAATGGCTCCAAGGCTTTTTTCTTGAAAAGGTTTCCTTGCGTCTATGGAGGTCTTGGTGGTATTTTATTGTTGAAAATTGCATTTACTATTTTTCGTGGATGAATGGGCCTGGCTAGTTACTAGCGTTGCCTATGGCGCGCGAGTAGGTACATATATGTACGTTGGCAATGCCATGCCACGGACTCATGGACCCCAAATATACACAGCGTTCCAAACAAATTCAACCCTTCCCTAAGGTCATGCAACAAAGTGTGAACATAGCAGATGAGAAATATATCAAGTAGTTATGATTGCCTCCAATGATATATATGCTAAGAACGAAACTCAGGTTCAGTAAGTACAACAGAAAATGATAAAAGAAAATGACTGGCTATGTCTATGCCCATCTACTCACTCCTCTGGTGGGCTAGGTAGGTATCACGCAAGCAAACCTCATAAGTAGTGGCAGATAAACGAGGAACTTCGGGATAGCCTGCATGGTTCTTTGACTGATGTTCCATTGCAATCAAGTTATTATAGCCCTTCGAAATCGCCAAAGCCTGTGACCTGTGACCTGCACAAGTATTCTTTCTTTGTTTCAAAGACGAAGGAAAAAGAAAATGAGGACAAAAAAAGGGGGGGGAGATGAAAACACGCCACCACACACGCTGTAACGGCACAGGTAAAAAATCAGATGCTTTTTGGATGCCTTCGCTAGGTGGGAAACAGATAAAATAACATGAATAGATCGACCGTGGCTAGCCCAAGCTTGAAGAAGAGTCGGTCTATACGGCCGCGTGCTGGTCATGCGAAAGAGAAAACAAACACGCCGCGTGATTCCCAAGAATAATACTGTGTACCTATATCTGTTGCCAAACACTGAATGGGTATGCCAAAAGTGCTGTGACCGGCCGTTCATCATTCAGCAGCTCTAACCTAGTATCCGGGGCAAGATCAAGAATCAAGATGTCCACACAATATCCGTATGGCCGTATCTTACCTGCGTCGGCCCCGTTACGTACAAACAGATCCGTGCAATAGGATGTAGAGCCAGACGGTTGACCCGCGAGGCGCACTCGATGAGCGACTGATATACACATCATGAGCCGTATGCTATAAGAAGGCAACTCGAAGTCAATCTCGATAGTGAAGGTTTGTTCTTAATACATATATAACTACCTGGTATGATTTATTATTAGGTGTTACTCCACGTAGAAGTAGGTATACGAGCAACGTGTTCCAACTATGGCACGGCCAGGGTTGTGGCTTGACCCCTCCATACAATCGGGTCGACAGCACGCTGCTGTATCATTCCTAGGTTAGTGTAGGGAGTACTAGTACGGATTTCGGCCTTGGAAGTATTTCTACACTACGTCCGCAGGTGAAAAAGTCGGTCAGATAGTCAAATTCAGGAAAGCAGGACAAAGTCGATAAAAACAAACGTGTTGATGCGCGACTACGATGCGCTGCCGAATGGATTATTCCATTGAGATCTAATCAATCTACATACAGTACATATCTACATACGTACATACATTATTCATGATTTAAGATTTATTATTATCTCCAATACTACCTTGGGTAACGGCGTGATGTGACATGAATGCAACCCCTTTTCTCCGGAACAAGGGGGTAAAGGTGGACCATTTCCTCTTTTCCCCTAGCTCAGTAAATAGCAGACGCCCTAGGGAACGGTAGTTGTCTCTGGGCGTTCACACATTGCAGCAGATAGCGTAAATAGCTGTACTAGGGCCCCTGAGATCACCTGAAAGCCCGCTACCTCAGGGGTACTCGTGCATACAACGGGCCAATAGCTTGGCCAGGGAGATCTGACAGGGCATTGATACCCACTGTTCATCGGTCCACTATCGGTCCGCTCACCAGCCACAGCAAGCACGATGCCCTGTGCTATGGAGATACGCACTGCTACAAATTGCCCATTCCAGTAGGTCAGAAGGGGCAATTCTCGAAGACGCTGAGGTTGGTTATACTGGAACAACGGCCGCCTTTTTCTTAGCGCGGGGCCCGGAAGGGAACGCCACATTTTTTTTTCCCTCTCATGTCGAAGGCGTAACTTTGAGAAACTCGATCGAGGAAAAAAAAAATAATCTCCGGCACCGCTCTACTACCCTTGATAGACAGACAGTATTTCACGATATCAATCCTCGAGTTAGCCGATTGGGGGTTTCTCATACCAAGAACGAGAGAGCATTTGCCATAATTGCGGATGCAGAGCTCCAAAGACGTGGACATCACAGACTACGTCCCTTTCGGTCCAGCCCCGACAAAAGGGTTTCAACGTTCCCAAGTGCAAAGGTAAAAGGTGTGACCGAATCTGGAGGCTTGTGTGATCGATCGCCCAATTGCCATGTCGTTTCAGCCAGCCAAACGACAGCGATCGGATACTTCGAGAGAGTCAAGCAACGTGATCCCACAAACCACCGCTCCCGCTCTGAGACAGTTGAACGGCACTCTTGCCCTATATTCCTCGACGCCAACATCAGCCGGCTACAACAATGGAGCCTATGCCGCGACACAACCCAACACAGCGTCTTCTGCCCACCACCATACCCTTAGCTATGCCTCGTACTCGGCCGGTCCGGTGACGACACAGCATAACAGCTACGGAAGCGCCGGATACCAGAACAATGCATCGGCCGCAGGTTATGGAGGCCCCCCTTATAGTCCGCAACATCAAACGAATCCGTATGCTACCAACCAATATACCCATGCTCAGGCGAGCCCTCAGCTCTCACCCCATGCCGGACACTACGCTCCTTCCGGGATCAGCGGCGTCCAAAACGGGGGTTATCCCCAGACGCATTCTCACGCCCAAACCGCAACGAGGATGACATATTCGCCTGTTCCCACGAGCCACCAGGCAGCGGCGTCATATAACCAGCCGCAATCACAAAGGAGCAATGTTGCAGTTGCCGCCGCAATGCAGAGCCAGTCGCAGCATGGTAGCCTTTCGTCCTACGGGGATTCCTACTCAACCCATACACCAACTCACAGCGGGCAATACCAGAACCCTTCACCATCGTACCCGGACCCCACGGTAGCTACAAGCTATAGCCCAGCACCACTGCCGACGCCTCAGTCCCACGACGTCTCCCGCCATATGTCTGAAGAGTCCACTGAGAATGATGACGAGGACGCTCAAGGAGAGCCAGCAGATGAATCCTCAGAGGTATGAACATGAGCTTCTGAAGCCCCTTCCGTCTCTACTAAAACAAGTGAAAAAATAAAAAAGCTGGTCTAACATGCAATGATTCTTTCAAGATATATCCGAACCCGGAGCCGTTAAAACCCCCAGTGTCTTCAATACCCACTCCCTCGACCGATCAGTCGAAGCTTGGAGAGGCAGGCTGCGCTTGTAAAAAGGGACGAGGGAAAAAGAAGGCTTGCGTTGCCTGTGGCTGCAGTAAATATGGGCTAAGCTGTAGTTCAGCTTGCTCGTGCGGTAGTGCGTGTGGCAATCCCTTCACTGACCTCTCTACCTTCTTTGGTCCAAGTGGAATGTTTTCAAAGCCATGTGCCGCCGGTCCATGCTTTGCGACATGGCTGAGAAATCAACCCAATATTGAGGAGCTGGACATGGATCTGATGGTTGACATGTTACTGTCCGACGATGAATCGTGGGCACAGATTCGCGAATATACTGAATCATTCCGGAATTGGGAAGATAAGTGGAAAAAGGCACGTAACGGGAGGGGCAAAAAGGCAAAAGATGAACGAGAGCGACTTGAATATGAACTCCTCCGTGGTGGACTAGGCAATACCAAACCACAAGATTTCAACGGATTTCGTTACAGTTTCTGCCAAAGTCAATGGGTGCCATCAGACCTTTGGGACCACTGCCCCGACTGTCAGATGTGTCGCTCCAGTGCTGAGTGGCACTGTCCCAAGCACGATCGCTGTAGTGTGAATCGCATGTGCCAAGGCTGTGCATCGACCACATTACCATATCATCATCAGCCGCCGCCACCGCCGTCGCAGCAGCAGCAGCAACAACAACAACAACATGAGCATGAGCATGAGCATGAGCACCAACATCAACACCAACACCAACATCACACTTCTCTTCATCAGCAGCAACAGCAGCAACATCAGCGGCAGGTTATGTATTCGGGACCAGGCAGCTAAAGCCTCGTCACACAATAATAGGCATGAGATATGATTTTCTCGCCGGGATCTACGGTATTTCCCTTCTCAACGGCGTACACGCGGTGGAACTCTTGGTAAAATGGTTAGCGGGCAGTTTTAAAGTGAGCATTATGGCTTAGGCTTGTAGGTATACATCTATATATTACTGGTGCCTATCATAGATCGGACGGCTGGAGGCACTACTTTAGACGAATGGGTATCATCGGGAAACATGTCGGTCCAGCATGTGTACCTATATAGGGCAACAACTGCATAGTTCACTTTGCGCGGCTAGCCCAGCCGTGGCACCCGTGCAGTGTGATTGACGGGATAACCTAGTGTTTGCCTTGGGTTGACTCGTAAGAAGGTAGTAGGTGTCCTCTGCGAGCTCTTGACATTTGCTCGTGTGAAGGCTAAGTGCGTTTCTGTATGAGAAGATCATACTTCAAGGTCTTATAGCGCATCTTAAGATATCCCTATTACCTCATTCCCACATTGCCATCGCTTCCCAGAATTGAGGATTTCGTTCTTTTGCTGTTGTAACCGGTGTCTATCAGCTTTTGCATCGGCGTTCCAAGGGTTAAAATCACAATATCCCGACATGCCTTGCTGGAGCTCAGCGCGGCAATCTGGTAGGTTAGGTATGTGTTTCGCGTAACATCAAGGCTATAGTTGAGTAAGGAATGTGGGTCTGCCTTTCCACCTTCCACCTTTTACACTTCGTCGCTACTACTGGCAGCTGGCGCTTTCATCTAGTATCGAATCCATTGTATAAGGCAGCAACTTGGGGCGTGCACGCCACGGCGTCCCACGTTTGAGCAAAGCCCTATATATCCCTTCCGTGCTGGCCTGCAGTACCAGGTCATAACGATCTGTATAATGCTGTGCGTTGGCCAAGAATGCCAACTTCCAACTGCATATGTACGCCAGATGACGTACTCATCCGCCCACAGTGTTCCCAGGGCACGATAATGCAGGAGAAGCTTAAGCAGTCCAGGCTCAACGCACACCGTCGTTATCCGTCTTCAAGACGACAAGATATACATATCCTAATAGAATCAGCTTCAGCCCTGCATCTCGATTTCCGGAATACAAACCTGGCCGTATCATGGTGATAATGTGATGGTCAAATGCTAATAATATTCTTTGACACAGGAACTATGTATCTGCTGTGACGTCATTGGCTCTTTCCCACTGGCTGATTTTCGGCTATTTTTAATCTACATTTTAGTCCTCACAAACAAGATAGGTTAAAACAGATATTGTATGCGGATACTGATATCCATGTCCCCTCCAGTATTATAAAAATACCTACCTACCTATACCGCTCTCGCTGCTCCCTTCGACAAGTGACATATATGATAAAGGATAATATGCACTTGTATCGATAAAGAGGTAACCTTAGGCAAGGGGTATGCAAGGAGGTTCATGGCATCCCTTGTACAACACACACAGCTTAGGTAAGGACGAGGTCGTGTTGTTCGAGGCCAATGTCTGCCCGGACCCCAGACCCCAGACCCCAAAAGCGGCCCTCTCACTTCCACGCCTTTCTTTCTTGATACCTCAGTTTGTGTCCGGCGGTTTCAGGCCTCGAATGAATTAAAGGACTGCGTGAGCGACAAAATACCTAACTGTTGGTTCGATGCGAGAAATACTTACCTACATAACTATATGTATGGCTATGGGTGTGCATCTACCTAACCTGAGATATGCTGTAGTAATACCCACCATTGGACGGTCGCCGTTAAACGGCCTCCGTTGGATGGCCTGGCTAGCAAATCAAGTGAAACTGTTTCCTGTTGGCTCCCGAAACGCAGTTCGACTCTTCCTTCATAGGTTGTTGTACTGTCAGGGCTACCAGCGATGCTATGCAATATATGCATATCTTTATGTTATGCACCACCAGCCCGTCGTGACCGTCCTGACGACCACCTGCGTGCTATGAAGAAACCAACAGTCAATCTCGTGACCATTCACATAGGTCCATTTGGCCCAGCTAATCCAACATTGGAATGCAAAGTGGAAGGGTCGCGATGAGTGGCATGCTATTAATGGCAAATCAGGTGCAATCGCAGTGTCATTATTGGGGGACGAGAGGGCGAAAGCATCCAAGGGGCCGGGACGCCAGGGGGCTAGAGCAGCAGAAGGTCGGGCTAATCGTGCACAAGACTGCTTTTAGGACTGCCCTACAGACGACTCGACAAGCTGGCTTCGCCGGTCTTTTTGCGACCCAACAGGTCATATCCCATCGTGTCATGTCTCGATACATCATCCCCTCCCTATGTATCTTGTAGCTGTGACCCGTCTCGCTTTTGCGCCGCATTGCGACTTGTTTCGTTTACCGGAGCAGACCCTCATACTCGTGGTTGCGGCTGTTTACATTCAAGAGACAAAAGAAAGAAAACGCTTCGTCTAGACTCCGATCTCGAATTTCATTTTCTACTTATTCAGCCGTATTTTTAGTGAGGCGCGCCATAGAGCTGGGACTTAGAACCTAGTCTGAGCCGGGGAAAGCCATCTATCAATATTTTTTGTTATTTGTTTTTTTTCCCCGGGTTCGGTTTGTCCCTGCCCCCCGGGACCCAGCATCGATGGCCCAAACATTTCTTCTTGCTAAAAATTTAGCAAGGCTAATTGTCAAGCCAGGTCAAAGAAGTACCGCAATATCACGCCAGCCGTGCGGACTTCAGCATTATCTGCTAGACGGCAGCCCGTTTCATCTAGTGGGACCCGGCCGTGTGCGGTATCGTCACTCTGGATCACACTCGATTACACGTTGTCTCGCACAGCCACCTCCGCAAATGGAACTGGATGTGTCTCAGCACCGGTCTCCCTTTCTGCAGTTGCCTCTCGAACTGCTTTTGCAGATCTGGGAGTATCTGAGTGTGGATGATGCCCTCTCTCTCCGCCTTGTCTGTCACTGTATCGAGGCCTTGCTGTTTGAACCCTTTTGCAGGGAGTTTTTCTCTGAGCGACGATTTTCAATCACGCACCACAGCTTACAAGTCCTAATTGACATAACGAGATGCCCTCGGCTAAAGAACTGCCTGACTCATCTAACTATTGGGTTCGATCGGCTTCATAGCAGCGATGCTTTGCCACGCTACACTGACTACTGGGATCCAGTTAATAACACTCTCCGGGGGTCCTCTGAGCCCCTGGTCAAGGCTGGTATCGACCCCTACAAACTCGAAGCCTTTACTCTCGAGCAAAACTTCCTCGTCAGCAGCGGCCAGTTCCTCATCATGCTCAGCGAGGCGCTCGGCAATCTGACGTGCCTGAAAGAACTTAGTCTACGAGACCACAACGCTCGGAGAAGAATCACCCATGCTGGGATGAATCCCTTGCTTCTAAGCTACGGGTGGTCCCATATTCTTCGGGAAACCGGCATCGACTTTACCGGTGTCGGGTCCCACCTTGACAGTTATGACGATCGCTTCGTGGACATAGTCTTTTCAGCCATCCTCCTAGCATTAGCTCGAGGCCAGACTCAAATAGACGCTCTGACGGTAGAGATCCGACAAGGCACTATTGGGCTGTCTAGCTCAGCATTCTCCATCCCAGTATTCTTCTATCGAGATATCCACCCTACTCTATTCAATCTTCGATCTCTGGATTTATCTGTCAGTTTCACGCAGGTGCCGATTGGAAGTTATTCCAACCCGTCCAACAACTTCTTGAGGTGGCAAAAGCATCAATTGTTTTCTTTTCTGCAGCAAACACCGAACTTGAGTACCCTTCGGGTTAATTCCCGGGATAAAGGGTCCTATGAGGATGGCATCATCGAGTGGCTTGCAAAGTTACTCCACGCTGTGAGACAAGATGAATCTCGCGAGGACAATAGGCATATACAACATGGGGACCACTCCAAAACCGTACGTGCAATTATAAAGCAGTCCAGCTCAAACCAAGCTAACCGAGTCACAGAGTCTCCCTGGCGACCCGAAAGCTATGGTGCTTCCACATTTCGAACATCGTTTTCAAGGCCTGGTGGAGTTAGAGCTAGCCAATATGAGCGCGCCGACTCGGACGGTACAGGGAATTTTACGATCCTTATCCAGTTCTCTGAAACGGTTGACCTTGCATAAGATTGCGCTGCTTGTGCGCCGAGACGACAACGAACTTGATAATAACCCCCTGAGGCCGAATGCCTGGAGTGCAGTGTTCTTAGACATGCATGCTTCGTTAACGCTGGAACAACTGGCCCTCTCTGCCCTAGAGCACTATACGGAGAAGTGCTCACGGCAGAACGGACATCCCGTTGCCTTTCTGCCCTCCAAGCTCGGGGCCCAATCGGGCCCAGCCAATGGGCTGCTGCATGCTTGGTCACATGAGGACACCTCTGATACCATCAGAGACTTTCTCGAGGAACTCCATTCCAAAACCATCGTAATATGTAGGAGGTGCAGGCAGAGGAACGCGGGATACCGGTCAGTCGAGGAGATATTAGAGCTGTGATATAGATATTTTGGTAAGGCAATGGCCACAGGAAGTTAACTCAATATCGCTGGGTGGTGCATAGACATTTGTCCTCGTGAGCAGGAATATGTACAACCTCCTAGGCTAGGCCATATATTGGTCATGGTTTTCATCTGAGTCGGCCCATCCATTTACTAACTTGTTGCGTCTTTTTCACGCTCAACATTGCAGCGTAGACTTTGATGCTTTCAGCTCGGGTCAGGAGCCCTGGCGTAAGGATTTATCGTTCTGTTTGATACGTGATGCCGATGGTTAGAAATGCCAATTGGGACTTCGTTGCCGGTGATGAATCTATATTTAACTAGCAATAATAATATCCCCATGTCACAAAGTTGCCGTCACCTGGCTCACGAAGATAAATAACTCTATCCTGTTTATCTTCCAATTAGATGGCTGGATCTGGATTTTCCCTTCTTACAACCACTTCTCCCCCTTTCCCTTATGAGATATGAATTGACCGCCGTACCCTTCCTCCAAGCTGGCCTTACCAATTGTCACTAGCAACTTCTCAACGGACACTGAAGGAGGAACCTGGCCTTTGAAACCAGGCGAGTACTTCATAAAAGCTGCGCCTTGTTGCATTACGGGCTTCATTTGCTCTTCAGTCGCTGCGTGCACAAAAAGAAATGAGTCAGTCAGTCAGTCAGTCAGTCAGTCAGTGGGCCTGTCATAGGGACACTAGGTACCTAAGTAACCATGATGGAAAGCCACCGAGGTTTGTAGGTACGTGGGTAGGTAGGTGAACGAGCAAAGTAGAGATAGAGGTAGGAATGGAGGGAGGGATTGGAGGAAAGGGCAACTCACCACCATCGTAAACACCCGTATCCACGGCTCCGGGGCAGATATTAAGGAAGAGAACACCCTGGTCGACGTACTCGGCGTGGAACTTGACTGTGGCGGCGTTCATGGCGACCTTGCTGATGGAGTAAGGGGCCGAGAGGATGAGCTTGTAATCTCGAGTCATGTCCATGTCCGCCATGCCGGTCGACACGGTGATGACCTTCTTGACCGTACCCTTGAGCACGAGGGGCATGTATAGGGTGAACAGGTGCACGTTCCCTATCACGTTGGTCTTGAAACACTCGAGCATGTCCTCGTCGAACTTCTTGGGGTCCATCGCGGCTCTGTATATCCAAATAAGATCGATTTTGTTAGCACGTGATTGGTATATCCAGGGAGCGAGACTTAGTGATGCTGATAATGGGATGATTACGTAGGTACTCAAGGTTAGGCACTTACAGCTCGCTGATGGCATTGTATTGGGAGTACTTGGAGATAATAGCCGCGTTGGCGATGATGTAGTCGAGCGCCCCGTTCACAATCGGAGATACTTGGTCAACGGATTTCTATCAGGCGGATTTCGTCAGTTTCAACTTTCAGAAGCAGAATATCTGCATATTTCTTTGTTTCTTGCCTACCTTAAGCGAGTCGTAGTCTGTCAGGTCTCCCTGAACGATGTGAATGTTGGGCCGGTTCAGCTCAGCAGCGACCTTCTTATCTGTAGAGGCCTTGTCGCGAACCAGGCCCACGACCACGTTGTTATGGTCCTCGGATATCTGGCGTAGGAGCTCGAACTGGTTGAGATTTGTTTCAGCTTCTCTGTTCTCGAGTCTGCGTATATGGGTTCTTCTATCGATCCTACTTACGCCAATGCCGCGAGAAGCGCCGGTGACTAGGTACGAAGGCATTTTGAATGTTACAGACGCGTGTTACTTTAAGATCAAGTTGGCGTTATTAGTCGTGTCTTTGTATTGTCGTTGTTTTGATGCTGCTTTGACCCAAACAACAACACATCCTGAGATGCCATCCTGTGGCCTTTATATTCTGAAAAACAACCTATATCACCTCGAGGTAAACGGCCCTCGGGATTATAAATCCATCTTGACGAAGAAAGCAAATAGATTCTTCTGGATGGGATGTGAGATGCTTGTCAACTCCTCATAGTGAAGCTGAATAACCTACCTCGAGTCCATCCACTGTCTTGCAGACAGACATACTTAGGTTAGTGTTGTACGTAGTATAGAGCTTCTTCCTGAACAGCGAGATAATACTAACACTCTGATTGGCCATTCTGTCTCAATAAGGTATTCGAAGATGGGGCGCTTCATGCCGTCTACCCCCACTGACGTCCCACTGGCAAGGGTATTTGAAGTCTTAGCTGCTCGCAGAAAGTTGCTAGCGGTGGGGCTTGGATCGAGAAGATGGCCAAAAGAAGCGGTAACTTCTCTAAGGTTAGGGGGATCAAGCCACGATGATCCACACTGGACAGTTTTAACTCCTACGCCGATTATCTGTGCTCTGTTTAACTCCGATATCAAAATCAGCATTACTACCTCAACTCTTCAGTGAGTTTGTAATTGGAATGTTAGAGACGTAGATAATATGACGACACATGCACCTTTGGATATAAGATCATTAGTATTTCGCTGACACAGTTGTGTTCTATCTATGCACATACATTAGAGGGGATAGTGTGGATGTGGCTTGATGTCGGCCGACATCCTGGTCTCTATGCAATTAGATCCCAAGTGGAGCTCCCGTTCGAGATTATATGTATCTATCTATGGATGCCGCCTAGGGAACTGGGGGAAAAGGGCGTTGCCTAGTCCGATCGCTTACATGAGCTGGATATCGGGCACGGGTGCTGTCATGTCTCTCTTCCATATTTTATCTTCTCCTTATAAGTCTTCTTTCCGATGCAACTTTTCCCGACGGACTTCTATCCATGTGTGCTCCTGTCGTCTGAGAGTCGTCGTTGTTTAACCGAGAAAGTACCCTGAAAACCCACCGTTGGTCGCGAAAACCTGACCCCTGGAGACGGACTCGTGAGCTACAAGTTTAGGTAACACTCGCAAAATGTTGTCTGGTGACAAAAAGACGATGGGCAAAGGCTGCTGGACGTGCAAAGGTTGTTCTTCATTAATAAATTAGAGATCCACCCCCCTACCGCTGCTGTGCCTTCTTTTGCTCATCAATCTGCCTGTTCTAGATCGCAAGGTCCGATGCGATGGGGCGCGACCTAGTTGTGCTAACTGTGCACGTGTTCGAAAGGCATGTCAAGGGTATGGCCTGCGTCTCTCATGGCCGAGGGACGGCGATACGAAACGTTCCATTGTCAGAGATCCGCCGGTGTCTCTAGCGAAACCACTTAAGGGTAGCGATATTCGGCTGGTGCATACCTCTTACTTCGACATAGACATGTACTGTTATTTGGCCGGTCTCCGATCAAGCAGTAAGTCCCTTCTTCCCTTCTGTCCCAGCATCCAACGGTCTCTTCTTTCTGTCCGCAAGGTTTAACGATAGGTAATCACAGACGATTGCGGTGAAATCTTCACATATCCACTCGAACTTGTGTTACCAGCTCCTGAAACTTGGAAGGCATCAGTTGATCTGAATGCCGAAGAGCGAGGAATACTCCAACACTGTGAGTGCTTGGTCAGTCTGCTGTTATTACTGGGACATTAAACAAGCTGGATAGTGAGGCATGACATGGCTTGCTAAATTAATGAAAAAATTACAGTCGAAACCGATGCATACACGGCTCTCGCTACCGTCCCGCCGGATACGTCCCGGCTGCGGGACATCCTCACCCGCATGGCGCTGATGGACCACTCAATTACAGCCCGGGCCGTTCTTCATGCCATATTAGCGTTTTCGTCGCTCCAACGCGACGGGCTGCGTTTACAAGCTGCACAGCACAAGACGGCCGCTGTCGGTGCGCTAGCCGCCTCGGCGAAGAACGGTATCAACGACGTCACCGAAGCTGCTCGGCATGTCGCTGCTAACATGTTGCTTTGCTCATTTGAAGTAAGTGGCAAGGAAGCTCAGGAACGAGAGGGGGGCGACGGGTGACAGATTGGGGACGCAGGCACTAACGTCTGTCTCTACGCAGATCTATTTAAGCACGGATTCACATGGTCACGTAAGTAACCCTCAAAAGCATTGCACACTTCCCCAATTATTTGCTCCTCCGTCACCTTTAGGGTGATAATTGCTGAACTAGATCATTATAGTGGCCATGGTACCTCACGGGCGCCAGAGAGATAATCCAAGCGGCAGGTCTAGACACGCTGCTTGACAGAGAAGACATCTCCCACTTAGTCATGTGGGCATTCTACCACGACGTGCACGCCAAGCTCAGTCTCTTCCACTGGAAACGGGACTCGGCCCCGAAGGTGTTGGCAAACCAAATTGACGGCGGGTCTTGGCAGAGAGATTTATGTGCCATAGCGACAAAGGTGGGTTACCTAAGCATCGAAAATCTGCTTCATGGAATGTGTCACTAATTTTCTTTTCGTTATGTATGTAGCTGGACGTCGCTGTCGCCGATCTGCCTAGATTATTGCGGTTCCTGGCTGACGTGATAGACGCTCTCTGCTGCTGGACACGCTCCTGCCACTCCCCAGCATCGATCCAGCGGCTGCAGGAGGACATATATCGTTGCGAGCAGAGAGTCCTGGACGTCCCCGAACTATCTATTCTACCCAATCTTTCCGAGTCCGAGAAGAACTACACCTCGACCTCGACCCCGAGCCTCGAGATCTTCACAGAGTTATTCCGGACTGCCGTCCTCGTGTACATAGCGCGAATCTGCGAGGCCCAGTTCGGCGAGACGAGGGACAACATTAAACCGCTCCTGGACAAAGCGTTCGTCCTCATCCAGAGGCTGCCGACGTGTGAGAGAGTCTTGCCGCTCTTTATTATAGGCTGCGAGGCCAGGACGGACGAGCATAGGATGGCTGTTCTCGACCTCGTGAGGCGGACGGAGGAGAAGACCCACGTTCGTTCGCTGGCTTGCTTGCGACGCGGGCTCGACTCCGTCTGGATACAGGATGATCTCCATGCGGACCAGGATGTGACGCTTGATTATTTGAATAAATTGAGTGTCGTCATTAGCTCTAGTCCTACGCTCCCGACTTTTATATAGCTCATCAGCGCCAACGAATTGTCCTTCTGACAGATGTGTTACGCGGCGCATTGGTATAACTGGAAGGAAAATCTCAGTCGTATGGAGGCAAAAAAAGGCAGAATAGCAGAGCTTAAATCTGTGGCGGCAAAATGTGTTATCGACACGCTATGAGTTTTCCCATTTTGTATCTTTCAGGGACGATGTAACCGTGTAAGTCAGTTGAAACTGGTCTTTTACCCCTGCACTATACAGCATAAGTCGTGCTCTCGTTCTATTAATAATAAGATGAGGCCTTTAAGGGACAAGGAAACCCAAGAGGTGCAAGCGTCTCGGTAATCTATTCAATTACCTGGGGTAATCGCTATGAGTCTATATATACGACGCGAGAGCTACTCTACCGGAGGCCCTAACGTTAGTCATCTAATCCAGGGCAGTTCTCTGACGTGACAGCCGTGATCTTATTATAGTCGTACGGCTGGGTCCAGATCAGATCATAAGAGTCGTCGGGGTAATTGTCCACGTTCTTTGCACCCAGCTCCTCGGCGAGGTTATTCAGTTGATCGTGTTCCCAGCTGGACATAAAGAAAAAATTGGTTAGCCCCGACACTTGCCCGCTCGCCCATCTCGCTTGGTAGGGATCGTGATCTCTAGCATAAAGCCGAGACTGCGAGCAAGGTTTGGGTTAAGTGAGTAACTTACCAGATTAGAATGTTGCCGTCACCGTCATAGGCATCCACAGCATCCTGGACACACTGCTCGTCGTCCCGATCGCAAGACGTGTCGACCGTGAGCCCCAGATCGTCGGCCAGGGGCTTTACCGTCAAGTACGGACGTGCTCGTTTGCCATCTGAAAATACAATGTCAGCGTTACAAACTTCTACCTCCATCTATATACCGGTAGGAAAGCGGGGAATTCGAGATGAAAGAAAAGTCACTCACTCTCTTTCGGCGTTTGCGCGAGGATATATCCGATTTCATACTCTGACGCGGCCCCAAACACGGTCCGAAGACACTGCGCGCGCTGCTCGCCCCTCGGGCTCAGCCCGGTAGCGTCGTCGTCGTCAGGCTTCTCGCCGTGTCTGATGAGGTACACGGTTGGTTCTGGTTTCGCTGCCGCAACGACCGTAGACGCGACGGCGACGGCGGTTAAGAGCACAGCGCTCGAGAAATGCATGTTTTTATCTGTGTTATGATAAAGGGCTTATAATATTCATATGCATTTACAAGTATAACAATAATGTGCTCGGATGAAGAAGATTCAAAAGACCCTGACGTCACAGCTGACTGTCTGCGCTCCTGTGGTTTGAGGTCATAGTGATCGTATAAATATGCATATTTATGAGTCGGAAGAGCGGCTTGTTAGTCCCTTTTATAGGAACTTAGCCTTGCACAAACACCTTTTCCCTTGCCATAACAGAACAGATCCGAGACTCTATCTCACTAGACAAATTTTACCAGACCCTCCTTTCATTCTCTGCCCTTGATGTTACACGCATTGCGTATGTGGCAGGGTGGAGTGGAACAGGGCTTGGGACGTTGTCGCCGTTGCTAGCTCTTCAGGTGCGACCTTCCTACTTCGGGGACCTTAGCCTCGGGAGAGTGGGCTGGCTAGCTGCTAACTATGCTGATGGCGCGAGCTGCATGTAGGGTACCACTACCAACCTAGGAAGGGATCCGACTACAGTAGCCTGGCTAACCGCCCCGTTCCGATTGTTGTTTAAATCCCGCGAATATGTCTTGACGATCTTGGCACGTGCTGCGTCTACGACCTTTCTATACACTCCAACTCCAAGCACTGACTGTGGGGTACCGAGGTCAGGAAGACCAGGTTTCAGTTAATACTACATATGTATGTCCAGATTAGAATACGTACCTGCCTAGGGTACAGACAAAAAGATGAGTATTAGATTGATTTGCTACAAGCCGCCTACATCAACCGTTACACGACTCGTTGCGAACAACCTTTTCTCCTTCCGACTTGGCGGTGGCTGACAACTTCTAGACTTTGAACATCCTCAACCTGCCGAACCAGCTGGGCTTCTCCCGCCTACCGCACGTACTACCATCGGGTTCCTTACTATTGGTGGAGATATCGCCGTTGGAGAGCCTGCCACCGAAACCGTGACGGCTGAGGAGTTTGCCAGCTGAGCTCTTATTGCCGTTGGAGACTAGCCCGTTGGCCCTCCCCAAGGCCTCCTCGCCCAGCGTGCTGGTGAATCCCCACTGCCGAAACCAGTGTGCCATCAACTCTGCGGATATAATCGGGGACTCCGTCATAGCATTGCTTCTTTGATTCGTTCGCTTCAGATCTAGAACGACAGGCGCCGTACCAATGGTCATGCTGCGGTACGTTTCGAGCAGTTTTAGAGCCGGATTGGAGTCGACATCTGTTATGTCGTGAGAAGTTTCCTCTAGCCTGGACACCCACTCACTAAAGCTCACAAGCTCTTTCACTCGGTCACCAAAGTACTCCTGTACGGCCGGTGCGATTTTGTCCCACGTCGTTACCGAGGCATTAGTCGCATGGAAGTAGCCAGTGATCTCCCACTCATGAACAATCTGTCTAGGTGCGAGTCCGATGATATCTAGGACAAGTCTGGCCACGCGCTCTACCGGCACCCAGTCCACGCGATTATTCGACCCTAAATCCCTTGGTAACACACCCATGTAGAGGCTGCTTGTAATAATGCTCGGGAACCACTCCTGTCTATTCCAAGTCCCGGCATCGGCCTCGGGGCCTGCGATTTGTCCAACGCGTATGGATGCAGCAGGGAAATCACCCACTTCTGCGGCATCCTCGAGAACGAGGCTGCCAATCATCTTGCTGAGGCCGTAGCTGTTGCCGGCCAGGCCCCAGTCCTCCATACGCTGTTCTGGTACCGGCCCATGATTCGAATCCCATCCATGCACAGTCGCAATCGAAGAAATGAACACTACGGCTATCCGATGTTCCGCTTCGGCAGCAAAATCGGCAAGGTGTCGCACGCCTCGTATATGCGGTTCAAATGTCTCCGTCGAGATATTGAAGTTTACGGGCCACGCGTTATGGATAATGCGATGGGCCTCTTCCTGAAGACGCATATAGATAGCTTCGGACAAACCGAACCTGGATTTCGATATATCGACATGTAAATATTCGACCTTGTTACCATGCTCTAAGACGCCTGCCAAATTGCGATCCTTGATCTGCTTCTGTTGCTGTTTGGCTCCTCCATCTTCGGCTCGGTTGAGACACACGACTCGCCTAACTTTTGGGTTCCGAACAAGTTGGTCCAGAAGGTAGGAGCCGAGAGCACCGGTAGAGCCTGTCAACAAGATGGTCTGATTGTCGCCGGGCGCCTCTGTGCGTCCGCATCTGCCGGGGCTAAGATCGTGGGTGTATCTTTCGTAAAGCGTCTTCGCTGTTTGGATTTCCTCGACTTTATCACCTTTGCCCTTCGGCGATCCGCACTCAGAGGTTTCTGTCAGAATATACCGGGCTAAGCGACGGGCTGTCGGATTCCGGTAGACGATGCGAGCGCACAACCTAGCTGGGTCCAATCCTAGACTTGCGCGGAGCGATCTCGAAACATTCATCACCTGCAGTGAATCTATACCTGCAGTAAAGAAATCAGTGTCGGGGTCCAACCTTACTGTTCGCCTCCGTATCTGTGACTGCGATAGAAATGTGTCGGATATCAACGTCACTAGCGAATCTTCTGAGTGCTTATTGACGTCGGTTGTTCCTTCATGTGTCCCCCTTTCCGCTTCTTGATAGAGAAGATCGATCTCCTCGGAATACATCTGAATCGTGCCCGCTCTTTGGATGGTACCCTTTCCCGACTTGAGGAAGGGCTTGTCAGGGCTCGCAATAGTGATCAACTCTTTGCTGATTTGACCGTGAGCCACAGTGTCACGGTTCGCTTTCTCGATAAGTGGCCAAACGCTATCGATCAGTTTTTTCTTAACTTCCTCGTCTCCTATGCTTCGTATAGGTTCTAAAAGGAGACCCGCCTGAAACCTATTCGACCCTATTACCAACGCGCCTTTCACCTCTGGATGACCCTGTATAGTCTCTTCGATTGTGATAGGGTTCAGCTTCTCGCCGTTAGAGAACACGATGATGTTATCGGCACGACCCTGGTAAATATAATAGTCTGAAAGGGTTGGGTGACGTTTGTACAGGTCTTTGGTGCTGTATTCATTAAGGTCCGGAAATGTATAAAAGAATCCTTGGAGGCCAGGCTTTTCGTCTTTGCGAACAATTACCAACTCGTAGGTATCCTCATTAACTGGACGCCATTCCGCCCCAAACGCATCCGAGTTAAACTTGAAATACGGCCAGAGTTGGGGATCCTCATGGAAGTATACCGGAAATGAACCAAATCTGTAAGTTATTAGTCTTTAACCCACATAATTTTTATAGCTTGAAAACTTACTCGGTAGCGTTCATCGAGTTAAAAATAGGAACTTTGAAGCCAGGTCAGCCATGTTCATCATATCGGACGGTGCCTCCAAGGTGTCTTGCTGAATGGGCACATACCTTTGTGTTTCACCAACTTATCGCCAGCATCTCGGGCCATGTTACCTGCACTAATAAGTAAACGGATTGAAGATTGTGCGAAGGAATCCCATACCTCCTCCAACTATAATCATTTTCAGCTGGCTAAGTACGGCCATTGACTCGTCGCCCTCACTTAGGTCCTCTAGGACCGAAGGCGGCAAGAATGCACCGTCGAAAGCCACATTCTCTAGACACTCTAGGACAAGGTCGGCCGACAAGGCTCTTTCGCCTATACCTAAGACTGTAATCATGTCCCTGTATACTGAAGTGTAGAAGAAGGTATACACGGCGGCTGCATGGAATAACGGCATCTAGCCTCGGTTAGCCCTTACCGCGCCACTCCACATGGAGAGAGTTACAGGTGGTGTGCTTGACATACGGGGAGAAACTGTCTTGTAACTTTGTTATGCCATTCAGTCAGCCAATAATTGGTACCCTGCCATTTGCCCATTTGCTGGTATGTATCCGAAATGGCCATCATCCCCTGAAATATTCATTAACGTTTGCTCTCCAGAACGGCGCTAAGAGTATATCAATGTTTGTCGGTTGACATACAGTTCTGACAGTAATGGGCTTGGGAAGACCAGTGCTACCACTGGTGTGCAACACACAGAAAGGTTCCCATTCCGCTTGGTCGAAAGTCTTCTCGTAAGGGAAATGAGGCGCCTGTTCTGCTGGAAACCATTGTGCTAGCGGTGAAACCTGAAGAGTTCGCATGTCCCTCTCCTTCAGCCACGGCTCCACCACTGAGCTGAACGACTCGGAGAACCAAAGCATGCGGCAGTCGGTTTTCTCGAAAAGGTTGATATGCGCTTTCTGTGAGTTCCTAGGGGATATGAATAACACCTTGAGGGTGTCTGTCTTAGAGCGTCGCCTCATCATACATTGGATAGGGCGGAGAAAGAAGATTGGACGATTACCTGGTAGCCGGCCTTAACGCAAGCAACCACGAGGATGAGGTATCGCGCGTCTTGTGGCCCGATGTATGCGATCGTGGGGAACTGCCCCTCAGGGGCTCTTCCGTACCTTTCGACGATGTCCCGTGCACAGTGGTTGATGGCGTTGGCGTAGTCCCCGAAGGTCGTTGCGGCCCATCCGTTCTTTGGATTGCTCGAGCGCGGACTGAGCAGGATCTCACGGTGCGGGCTTTGGACTGCCACATCATCGATGATATGAGGTATCAGCCTTCTACCGTACTCGGCAGAGCTCGTCGACACTAGTTCGTTCAACATTGCGGAACAATCTCTGGAAAGATGAGAAATACCTAGCTAGAGCACCTGTGGACCGCGAGGATAGAGAGAGCAAAAGGATATATAGAACAACTGCGTCGGGCCTGTCTTGATTATACAGGAGTTCATACATACATACATATATTATGACACTATCGATTTTAATAGAGTGCATTAGGAATAGCCTACACTCAAGTTCTACTACATACGGTACCAGGGATATCACGGCTACGAGGTGACCGACGCCATCTTACCACAACTGGAACATTCGGGGATTGTCGGCGCCCCCTACGTTTATTAGGCTGCTTACGACATCTTCTTCAGCAGCGACATTTCTGTCGACACTTCGGGTGTGCTAGGAGCCCAAGATTGGGCGAGTTGTCTCATGGAGATGAGACCACGAATGATAACCGTGGCGCTATTTTAAAGTATTGCCGTTAGCATAACGTGTAAGGCTTCGGAGAAACGGACAAAGCGAGGAAAAGACCCTTCAGGCCGAGAAGGTGTCTGTTCTCCACTATCTACTGGGACACCGACAGACGTACCTACCTGTAATTAAAGTACAGGCCCACCACCCCCAGCTGATCAGCGTGCCCTATCAGATTAACCCATAAAAGATTCATTCATCGTAGTGCTTGGAAGGACAACTTAGTGACTGGCGGACAGCCAAGGTAATGGTGTCTATGTATGATATAATCTGAGAAGGTATCAACAGATGATTGCAGCGTTATTACTGGTCACTAGTGCAGCTGAAGTTGGAGGCGTGTCGATTGCTGATAACCTGTACTACTTTCTTTTGATACTGGCTGCCTCGCCATGATCACCTTCCCTCATTCCCTTGTCGTACGGAATATTATGTGGATTACACAACAGTAAAGCAGGACCTGTAATATCAAGCAGCTTTGCACCCTGCCGCTACAACAAAAATTTTCGGGGTTACCATGAGGAATGCTCTGAATCAGTAAATTGCACGAGGCAGTAAGGTCTGTAGCCGGTCAGGTAAGTTCATTCAATCATTACTGGATCAACCTACTATGTAAGTTACAGTAGATAATTGCAGAGAGCCGATTCTGCGTCAGGATGCAGGTTACGGGGCTTTACAGATAGCGAGAAGAACCCAGCAAACAAGGGCTGGAGGTATCCACTGTGGCTAGTGAATGCGATTCAAGCCTTCCACACGTGACCTAATGCGCACACAAACTCAATCCGAGGGAAAATCGCCAGCCAGCCACAAAGACAAGCGAAGTAAGGTAAGAGAAGCTCTGGCAAATCTGGAAAACTTGACCCCACGCCCAAAGTCCTCCATCACCAACTTCACTACCCGACAACTCACAGACGTCTACGAACCCCAGTCGTCAAGATGGTCAACATTCCGAAGACGCGCAAGACCTGTATGTTTCCCGACGCCGAAAGCTGAGAACCGGAGAAGAAATGTGGATGGAAAGAGGCTAACGTAGAACCACACGAAGACTGCGCTCGTGAGAACAAGCACACCCTTCGTAAGTACCGATCTGAAGTATTTCATCCGGGTTGAAACTTGCACCGCAAATTTCCGCATGCCGTCGAACGACCCGAATCGAACATGACGAATACGCATCACGAAAATAGAGCATGGTTATTGACTGGTGATCTGTACAGACAGGGTAACCCAGTACAAGGCTGGCAAGGTAAACAATCATCATCTAAGGAATAAATTTTGTAAGTTACTGACAAGTCACAGGCTAGCCCATTCGCCCAGTAAGTTGCGCCCAAATCTAATTCTTATTACGAACTTCACCTTCAAACAAATCTGGCCTTATGGCAGTGCCTGCGTCATATGAGTATGTCAGCGGCAGATCCAGTGTCGTGCACATTCGCATGTGTCCGGCACGACAGATCGCGCTTTAAGTGACCACCAACACTCTTGCCGAGCGATCAACATCGACTTCGAAACTATCATCATGTACTCTCGTAAACATGAAAAGCTGACTCCTCTTCAGGGGTAAGAGACGTTACGACAGAAAACAGTCTGGTTACGGTGGTCAGACAAAACCCGTCTTCCACAAGAAAGCCAAGACCACAAAGAAGGTTGTGTTACGTCTGGAATGCAACGGATGCAAGGCCAAGAAGCAGCTGCCTCTTAAGCGATGCAAGCACTTCGAGCTTGGGTATGGGCTCCCCAATCTTGCAGTATATCCTGTTAGACAGCGATCGCTGATATTTTCTACTATAGTGGTGACAAGAAGACCAAGGGTGCCGCCCTTGTCTTCTAAACGAGTAATCCTCATCAAAACTCCCAATGACAAATACAAAATATCAGACGCTACGACGATAACGAGACTTGCATTTCGTGGCGAAATCATGGACCAACCTATTCGACGTACTCTTAGGTGCATTTACGGCCCCGTGGGAGGATTAGGTTCTGGATTCAGGACAGGGTTCATAAGGTTCTCAGGGTTCCGGAGTTTCACTACGGCATAGGCGGCAAAATATGAGAGCGTTGATTGTTCCTGTACAGTGCTTGGCCCGCAAATGTGCATCTCACAGAGCAAATATCAACCTCAGTGTGCCGCTTGATCAAACAACCACGTCGATTTGTGTCTCGTGATATGCTTGCGATTTCTTGCCGACGGATCTCAAATACGCAAATATCTAAGGACCCGACCATTATAGCCCCGTGATGTGATGGCAGGTTTTGATATGGATTTTGCCGGATTGGTCGACTGACATTCCGGATTTCGCATCGCTCCGACTATGTGGAATCACCAATCTTGGCTTAGGCTTAACCGAGAGGTGTTCAATGGCCATATGTGTGATGATCATGATTAATATTCCATTTTAATATGAACCTGTCGAACCGATGCATACACCATGCATGTGAACACATATTTCCTTTTGTATGCGCCCCCGTAGTCTAAATTTGAGCCGCATAGAGGTTGTCCAGCCGCTGAGCTGTCTTCAGCTATTCACGTCAGCCCTTCCAACAGGGAGCGCCATCAACTTGGCTTCTCCGGCTAAGTCTTTGAAGGCTATTCTCCCACGTCATTATGTAACACCTCGGAGAAAAACCACCTCAGGAAAACCCTCAGATTAAAATGGAGTTCTCGAGAGAATTTCTCTACTACACAACCTGATTCTGTCGCCGTGTATGAGCCAGTACTTTTAATTATAGTTGGGCTACGTTGTTCAAAATGGTGACCTCTTCGCCGGGTTTGAAGGCTGGTAATCCCATGTAGGGGCAATCAGCGCAGCGGAAGGCATCACCAAGACTGCAGCTCCCGCATGAGCCCACCTTACCCTTAACAGTGAAATCTAGCTCGAGGTCATCGAGGTCGTCGGCGCCGAGCTTCAGCACGTTGAGACCAGCGTCTGCTTTTGCGCGACGCGCTTTGTCTTCTGCCTCGAGCTTGGCAGCGAGTCCGCACGTGCAATCCTTGCAGGCCCGACGCCGCTTGCCGATCTTAGGGATACATTCTGCGGCTGGATAGCGAGAAAAATCGTTAGTGTGTTTTTCAAGAGTGAGACACAACTAATATGACTGGAAGTAGATAAGCGAATAGTGATTTAACGTACGAGGCTGGATGGTTTGGTTCATATCCTCTTCTGTTAGTAGCGTATCTTCGTCGATAAGCTCGTCGTCGTCATCGAAACCGTCTAGGTCGTCGCCTGGTAGTAAACTTATAGTGGGCTTCTTCGCAACAGGCACACCGCCATTCACGTTTCCATTTCCATTACTGACCCCGTTCGCGCCATTCTTCTTCTTGCCGCCGAGGCGCAACAGCACCGGCGCCTCCTCCTCGGCCTTCTCAAATACGCCGTCCCCTTTGGGAACAAGACCGGCAAGTATAGCTTCGGCCTCGGGCAGCGAGGGTCCCTCTTGCGGGCGTAGAAGTGCGCCCGCCTTCATGGACGCTACGACGGCATCGTATACCCGCCGCGTGAGCAGCTGGCTAGCCTCCTCTCGCCGTGCGCCGGCGGCGTCTGTGAGCACGACGACGAGGTCGTATGTGGCGGGAGGAAGGGAGACGAGGCCGGAGGAGAGACGGTCGAGCATGGTTAGGTCCGATGTCGCGCGATCAAAGGTTGTGTAGACATGACGGAGCGTCTCTTCGTGGGAGGCGATGGATGGCGGGGCAAGCAGCAGAGTGCGCTGCGCGTTAGCAGTGGTGGTACCGTTCATGGCGGGGTACTGGCTGGCCTTGCAGTTGGCGTTCGTCTACAAGGATAGATTCGTACACACTGGAAAATATAAGGGAATGTATCTAAGGAGAAATGAGGGTAAGAGGAACTAGTATCTTTGATTATTCGGATGAAAATAGGAGAAATCGGTGGTTTGCCAGTCGGGCAATTGATTGATGTTTTAAGAATGCGATAGTATTACCAATCAGCACCGATTGATTTCAGTCACTTGTGGTCATCGCCCCAGGGTCCCGAACACTTTTTTTCCTTGGTGAGGGGCCGATGTCCGGCGGGGTGGGGCATAGGTGGGTTAGACGAACTGGCCAGTGGCGCGGGGGTCCCTAAGAAAACACTACCAACTTCAGCCCCCTGCATCTGTATCAGTGCACGTGCAAGCCATTAGCTACCCAAGTTGTACTCACCTAAGGTGCCTACTTATCTCTCGGAATTTCAGGAGATGCTATATTAAGCTGAGCCGGTCTCGAGTATTTTAGGTCAGAGATAAGTCGAACATGTATTAGACATGGTGATAGGCAGGACTTCCCTGATCTATCAAAGTTACCATTTTGAGAGGCCAACACAGCATAGAATACCTCTTACAACGTTCCTTCACGTCGCAATCCTTTGCTATCAAGATCAAGTACCTACTTTCATACAGCAGTTCACATTAAGATAATGAATTATAAAGTACTAATTCTAACCTGTGGCGCGTCCTTCACCACATGAAAAGGTCACCATCTCAACCTTCTCCTACCATGGCGCCAAGGTTCAAGGTTAATGGTTACATAGTACAATTCTAAAAAGCTGTTTGTGTAGGATAGCCTTTAACAACTTCAAGTCGTGAAATTATAGTGGTGAATGTGTGTAAGTCATTTTTCAAGAAGAGCCGTATCTATGCGTGGATGTTCATTATTAGAAGTATCTTCTAGTATTCTCACATCTGTCATACTCTTATCCAATTACCCAGTAAGAGTTGGTTTTACACAGCACTGTAGTTATCCGTTAGAGTTCAAGTTCTGCATAAGAGGAAGTGACTTCGTTGAATCATAGGAGTGGTGACGCGAATTATGGTGAAGCACGCGGTGAGAAGAGAGGCAACCTCAACTAGGGACCACCATATGTACTAGTATGTACCTAGGTTACCCAAGTACACTTTCGGTGACCATTACTTGGTTGCATCCCGATTTCCTCGTCGTCTTCGGGGCATGTCTTCACAGCCTGCCTTCGGCACTGTTGAAAGTCAATGATGAAAACTCAAAGCAAGCTTACACGCCCCAATATGTTACAACCGATTCCCTAATGCAGAGTCACATTGCATATCACTCTTTATCTTTTGCTTACGATACAGACTATAGCGTTAGAGACATCTAGACAAGCAGAAATGGCCCTGTGACCTGGCAAGTGTTAGGATGTTCCGCACCTGGCTACCACACTCCAGTGTGATTCCGTGGTTGCAAGGAGCTACTTTTGTGGCTATTGGCCGCTAGCAGTTCTTGCATGGAGCTGAAACCCAATATCCGAGTAATACTTTCCTGTTGGATGTCAACCTTCATGGCGATAACGAGGCATTTCCACCGGGTAATGCGAGTGGCTACCAATACCTTTTGAAGGGAAAAACGGCCCCCATCATCCTTCGATATCCATAAGTACCCAGTTAGACCTTGATTGTATTTCTTAGCCCTTAGAACCCTCCGTCCTTGATTCCATGTTGTAAATGCATTTTCTACAGAAATAATCAGAAGCCTGTTTCATGTCCTAGATCACGGTGAAAAGACATGCTAATAAACCTGAATAAGCCAGGACCCCTGGTCGGTCAAACAACTACCGATGGAACAACTGCGCTGGGGAATCAGAGCCCAGCAAGTAGCAGAACTATAACTGAAAGCCAGTGGGCTACTGAACTCACCAAAGCCGTGGAGGATGGCTCGGACGTAACGGTCGAACAGCTTCTGAGTCGGCGAGACGAGGAGATTACTAAGAGAGTAGACATTGAGATGAAAGAAATCGATAGACGAGACAATGAAGAGCGAAACCCCGAGAACAGAAGAACCGAGAGGCAGACTGTCCAAGGGGAAGCCCATGAGGGTTTATTTGGCACCGATGCCTTAATAAGGGCGCTCTTCATAGCCATCGAGGGCAAAAAATCAGCGATAGCAACAAAGCTGATTCGCGCAAAGGGAGCCAGACTGCATAGTCCAAACCCCGCGAATGACACCGGCCGAACGCCGTTGCACGAAGCTGTCAGAAGGGGGGACGACAAGGTTGTGAGCGAGCTTCTCAGACACCTTGAACACGCCTGGTACATAGACAAGGGTGACAAGAATCGCCGGGCTGCGCTACATGAAGCCGCGGCGCGGGGAAACAACAACCTCGTTAGGTTGTTGCTTCAAAACTCTGCAAATGCCAACATCCGTGATGATTATGGCATGACCCCTCTTCATCTAATGGTTTGGTGGAAAAAGTATGTGCCAAATGAGGCACGTACGCTGTTGACATGTCTTGTTGACTTTGATGCAGAGGTAAACACGAAGGATAAGGATGGTAAGGTTTTCCCAGCCGTTATGTGCTCGAGGTAGACTCATGTACTTCATCGCGACAGCGATTTTGATCGCCTCAGTCATTACTTATTAACCTGAAATTATCTCGAGGCAGCAGCTGATAGAATCTATTCACAGGCAGTACTCCTCTACATGACGCTTGCAAAAATGGCGATCGCGATATGACCCACGCTCTATTGTCTTGTGGTGCCGATGCCGGCGTCAAAAACGCTGAAGGGGACACGCCACGCGATGTGATTCCCCGGGATAAGCCGGAACTCTATCAGCTGTTCGAAAAGCCGTGGAAGGTACCGAAGAGGCAGATTGTTGCTAATGTGCCTACGGAGAAACCTGTTCTGTCAGAGAACAGGAGAAGGGCATGCGATAAAGCTTCGGTTTATGTCCGGTACTACTGGACTGGCCATGACGTATCGTGGGCAACGTCCATGCCAGTCAGCAAGCTGATATACAGGGGGTCGGGCCTTGATAATACCTTTCAGCACTTTCGAGATTCGATGCGGCCTTCAGATAACATGGTGATGGCACTTCCACAAGATGATGAGACCTGGAAGTGGATTCACTTTTCTGCCAATAATGTCAGTGATTTGGCTGTGCCATACCAAGCGCGCCCGCTTTGACGTTCTGGGACTAACATGATGATCATAATTAGATGACTTGGATAAAGGTACTCAGAACGGATGTTTCTATATTTGATTCCAAATGTCTTGTTTGGTGGCTCACGACATGGATTTGCGGTAGGACTTGATCTGGCTTATTACTCATTCCCCAGGATACGACCCTAGAGAGGCACCCCGAGTATGGAGTTTCTGGGAGCGAACACTAAACTCTCGCCAATCATCCGGTGCTGAAAGCATACGGGTGCCACACGTAATACCTCTTCAACCCGAGCTCCTGGGAAGTGACCATTATTCTCTGACTATGAATCAATAGGCAGAAGACTCGTGGGAAGAAGACGGTCGCCAAAGCGATCATATCAAGAGCCAAGAGACGCATCTTGAAGATTCGGCTGACCCGGAGAAATTGAAGGATAAGCGCGTCGATGGCCCGAAACTCGATCCGGAAAACAGTGACAAGAATATTGATAGCTCTACATCCAGACCGGAGAGAAGCGGGGATAGAAGTGCCGATAACTCGAGAGACATGCCAGGGACGGTTTGGGAAAAGGCGGGCTTTGAGGAGAGAAAGGGAGCCCGCACCTTTCCAAAGAACAGGATGTTATCACTTGTCGTTAGTGCGCTCTAATACCCCACGAAGATGATAGACCACACTAATTGTATTTCATGATCAAGCTTCCATTCATCGACTTTGAGCCAGAGAGCTACCTAGACCGGAACGAGACGTATATCAACTGGGTCGGGAGGTATCTTGGCCCTATGCAGATGCGTATGTTGTCAGGATACACGAAAAAGGTAATGCATCTTATCGACTGTTATAGTCCCTACACGGGTCGTGACGGGCTCCAGTGTCCCAAAACACTGGACGAGTCCTATTACGATATGCTCGGCCCTGATCGGATTGCGAAGAGAGACAGGGACCAGGTAATACTCAAATGGTTCCGCATGAAAAAAGCGCAAGAGGACGAAAGGGCGGACGGATTTATGTCACTGCAAAGGCTCCCGGTATTAATGTATGACCACATGAGTCTCGATTCGGATGGTGAGTTTCTTTTTAGTAGGTCCAATTGACTACGATCCCACTATTCAAAGGGGTTGATGCACAAAATCCGGAGAGGCGCTGGTATCACGTGGCATTAATTCAACCTTCTATGTCTTTTAAGCTATCTAGCTCTGCCGCACCCTCCCCCCTCCCCTGGTAACAGAATCATTACCAAGATCACCAAGTGCAATACTGACTAAGAACACGCTTCCCGGTGTTAGAACGGTCACGAGATGAAGAACGCAAGTCAGTGAGGAATCAGGAGGTGGCTGTTATCCCCGAGGGCCAATCGCTGCCAGAGAACGGTTCCGCTACGACTGGAGAACAAATAGAGGATATCGACACTAAGGAGGAAACCAAAGATCCGATGTGGGGTGGCACCCCAAAGCTGTTGATGGTCCATCAACTTTGGTTATGGAAGTTGGATGACAGTAAGTCACTTGAAGCCCGGAGAGCAACTATATACCTGTCCCTTATTTTTGGACTGCATGTGTCTGGACTAACGTTTTGTAGATACTGTCATCACCTGTTGCCCGGATCGATGTCATTTGGGTTCCGAGAATACCTTATTTGATACGATCCGTCAGAGCGGAATCGAGTTGATGCAGGGGCCGGACGACTTGATCGAACGTATAGTGTGTGAATGTGCTACCTTTTTGAACGAGTTCCGTTCTGCAGGGCTTGGGCGTCACATACTCGACATTTTTGACACCATGATAGGCAATATAGTGAGTAATGGTTTCCTTTCTAAGCATTTATTTATTGCACCGCATCATTGTTCCTCGCCTTCTATGTCATTGGGTCGGAAGCCGTGGGATGCCGGTTTTCGTATGTCGGTCGATCATGCTTAGTAGTAGTTTACCTGTTGTTACAATCTCAAAGCTAGACTTTGCATATCTCTATTAACTGCATTCCGTTAGTCGCATGATGAAATCACCCGCTTCAAAGAATTCAAAGAATATATGGACGACATAAAAGAGAAAAGAAAGAAGAGAAAGAAGAGCCATCCCATGGGCCGTACCATTACGGATGAGATCTCCTTGCTCTACGAGATCAAGGACATTCGTGACGAGCTCAGCCTTCTACGTCGAATATTCGAGGCCCAGTACGGCGTTCTAGAGAACTTTTCGCGACTATTCTGGCCTGGACAGAAGGATCAAAGTAGGCGCTGTCGCGAGGGCTTCCTGGAGGATTGCGACACTAAGGGGCTCATTGATCGGACCATACATCTTGACGAGGATGCGAAGAAACCTATAGAAGGGGTAAGCCACGCAAATATGCTGATCATCCCCCCCTTCCCCCCCAAACCTGAGTACATATTGTCCGAGACTCTGGGCTAATATAACGGAAAATCGAATAGCTCGACCGCTTGGTACAGGTTAAGCAAGCTCAAACCTCCCTCGACGAAGCAGAGGCGGCACGCCGCCTGAATAACTACATCGTGCTATTTACCATTGTTACTATCATATTCGTACGTGCTAACATACCATAACCTGGGAAGCCATTCGCAAATTGGCACATGCTAATTCATCCTCGTCTTGTCTTCCCAGACTCCACTGTCTTTCATGACTGGTCTTTTCGCTGTGCCTGTGAAGCAGTTCCCGCATGACAGCAGCTCAGAACTGAGCTACGAGTCAACATGGTTTGCTGGCCGAATGTGTAAGTACTGTACATACTTGCCGCTTTCTCGTTTTTTTACCTCTGAGCTCTAGGCCTTGTGCGGCCTTGTACCTACTATATCGCTGTCGCGGGAGGTAAAGACCCGAACGCAACGCATTTGGCTAACAATCTGTCGGCCCAGTGGCGGGTGAAATAACTACATTAGCTGTGGTGGCTGTCATTATCGTGTTCCAGCAGCGATCTGCCTTCCTTGAAGACTTGATTTCGAGAGTACCGCCACGACGATTCATGTTCGAGAGAAGCCCTGTAGAATTGAATCGATTCAAGAGAGGGGCACGTCGCGACTATTTTGACGTGTAGTGAGACCATGCTATGTGAGGTCGTTAGAAACCTTCGAGGCAGTATTTCATTTTATAATATAACACCTATTTAAGGAAGTTGTTTAACTACATACCTACGTATGTACTTGGCATGTAGGCTACTGCTGAAAGTACAGAGTCTCTGGGCTACCAGCGCCCTTTGATTTGATTTACCTATTATTAGAGACGGACAGCCCTGGAGGACACTCGTAACCCGAAATCGACTGCCACACCTGTCGAGCACATGTTAAGGTTCATAAGGTCGCTGCAGTCGCACTGTACACAGCAACCCATCAACACAAAGCGTATTACCTACCTTTTCTAATGGCGTGGTATACGTGCTTTTGTCAAGCGGATATTTAGCCGAGATATTACAGTATCTCAAGCTTTATCTGTATTATCCTGCCCTGGTAAAATTATTTCGAACTTAGGGGTGGTAGAGGTGTAAAAAGCAGCATTGAGTACACTTCATCAGGCTACACTGTGAGTGGGCGGGCCGAATTATTATACCAGACCGTACCGGACTGAAGAGTACCCTGTTAGGTAGCAACCTTAGAATTCTCTTATTCGGAAGGTACCCAGGTAATTTCACAGCCACAGTGCATCTAGCACTATTTAGCACGATAAAATATGCTGGGTCGCAGTCGTCACACTAACATTATTAATGTCGGGAGTATCATAGATCATACATACATAGTCGAGTAGCATTGTCTCGCAGCTATTGTCTTAGTTCATAGTCACTTCGGTTAGGGATGTCAGTAGCTGTTTCCACATGGCCGTGCTCTCCGGGTCCGCCGTTCCCTGTGTCAACGTCTCCCTGTGTCCAATGACGATCAGCCCGGCTCTCGCGCGAGTTAAAGCAACATTCATGCGTCGAAGGTCTTTGAGGAAGCCGATCTCGCATCCGACATTACATCTCGTCGTCACGAAAACCACGATGTCTGCCTCGCGCCCTTGATACCCGTCGATGCTAGAGGCTTCGATGTTCTTCATGCCAGCGAGTTTACCTTTCAGTACTTCCAGCTGTCGCGCGTATGGTGTCAAGACCGCTATACTTTGCTCGAGTGCTGCTGCGGATATATCCTGCTTCGCCTCAGACGAGGTCGTCTGCGCTGGAGTGGAAAGTAGTTTGCATACTCGTTGACAAAGTACTGCTTGGCCTTCATTCATCTTTGATTTTTGGCCGATGCTGCCCTCTTTGATGTCGCACGGAATGAACACTGTTCTGATTTTATCCTTCTTGTTCATTTTGTCCTCGGGCCACGGAAACGAGGAGAGGCCCAGAGGTCTGTCCACGGCCATTATGCCGGTGTGTAGTTTGCCGTCATAGAACTGGTCGGAGCTAAACTTGCAGATGGAAGGATGCATGCGATATTGTGTGTCAAGCATGAGCTTAGGGATACCATCTGTCGAATCCGACTCGGCTGGTTGCTTGTATAGTCTCTCAAACAGAGAAACGTCAAAGTCGAGCGCGGCCGCAAGCCTTTGGACTGTTGGTCTGAGCTGCACATGATCTCCGACGAGAAGCGCTCGTTGACAACCTTTGGTCAGTGGGACGAATGAAGCTGGTTCGGTTTGCTGCGACGCCTCGTCGATAACGACCACCTCGAAGCTCTGCTTACGGAGAAGGCCAATCCCCGCGCCAATGCACGTGGTAAACGCAAGACGGCAGCCTTTTACCCTCCTCTCTGATTCTTTTAGAGTTTTTGGGTTTGAGTAAATTTCCATCCCGGCCATGGCATCGAGCGTATAAGTCCTCAGATCCTCCGCAACTTTCCGAACCTGTCTTTGGTCAATAATGGCTTATGGTATTATGCTTCTTCACGTACCTCTGTCGACACACGTAGAACGGACTGGTTATCGGGCTTTGCTATGGATATGTACCGCCTCATAACATTATCCACTGCATTATGAGTAGGTGCTGTGACCAGAATGCGTGCTTTTGGCAGGAGACGTTCCAGTCCAACTATAGCTGCGGCTATCGTTTGAGTCTTTCCTGTTCCAGGTGGCCCCCAGAGGCAAACAAGTGGGCTTTCAAGAGTCGCCTTAACTGCGTTCTTTTGACTAGTGTTGAGCTCCAGTGCTGTATCGGTAGGGTAAGAGTCGGAGGAGGCGACGAACTCGGAAGACGGATCCCCCAAAACGTATCGCCAGATTGAGCAGTGCGTTTCAGGATCTGTCGCGAAACTGGTAACGGCGGTCAGCATGGCCTTCGTCGTGACGAACGGTGCGCCGTATGTTAGCCTCCAAGAGCACTCCTCGAAATATCGCGGCAATGGGTGCAGGCACTGAAACCTTGCCATTCCCTTTTCCGAATAAGTCACTAAAGCATCCATAGAGTAGAGCTTTCGAAGGGAAATGTTCGCGGGCTGATTGGCTACCGTGAGTCGGACATGAGCTGACGCTTCAGGCGTTCCGCCTGGTGAGTCGACTCGGAAAGTAGACATGACTACGGTATTCCTACCGATCTGCTTAGAGTGTAACTTAAGTGTCAGCAGATCGTCTCGTTCTTTCGCCTCCTCCTCGACCTCCCCGATATGGTCTATAGCGATTCCGATCATATTCTTTTTGAAGCTTTCGACTACTAACGGATTAACAGCATGGAGGAGGCGGCTGCTTTCGGGCTCAAAACATTCTAGAAGAACATCCATAGCCAATGTCGGCGAGCGAACCGTGAGGGCTACGAGTTCAACTAATTCGGCGAAAGCACTTAGCGACATAGACTCTATTTGAGAGAATACTTTCTGCAGTGGTTTGAGAACTAGCTCCTGTGCGTCATTCGCGCAAAGGATGAGTCCTCTGATGATATCTGTGGCCCTATTCTCGATTTGCAGTGCCAATTCTTCCGGGAGATCTTTCCAACTATCGAGGTTGGCGAAACAAATTGAGATGAAAGGTGAGCGGTCCAATGATGCGAAAATACAATCGAGAACGTCTGCCGGTGGAAGAGCAGGCGCCGGCTCTGTGAGTTGGGTTAAGAGATAATTGACAGATTTCAGTAGAAGATCCCTAGCATTATTTTCACAGAGCCAGGTAAAGAGATGTGAAAGGTGGTCAGCCGACTCGATGTCACCGAGTATGGAAAGATCTGCTTTGGCAATGAGAGCGATGTATTCTGGCTCTAGTGTCAGATCGATTGAGGCAAGATCTGGAATTGAGTACTCTCTCGGTTCTTCATCAAACAGGGGCATGACGTCCTCGGTATCAATATACTGAAGCCAAAGGTCAAGATTATGCATAGACTGGACATCCCGATTTGTAATAACGTAAATCTCCTATGGCCGGGTCAATACTTGGGACGAACAGGTAGGTGGTGAATGAAGTGGACTTACAGCTGCAAGGACGCCGTTTCTATTAACTCGTCCAATATGAGTTCTCAGCCCATTACTGAATTTATCTAAAGCGACGCTAACTATGAGGTCGTAGTTGAGCCCACTGTCAAGCGTTTCTTGTCGTTGACGCCGTCGGTCCCCGGTATTTGTCTTGTTCCTATAGGAGCTGTCATCCGAGCCTCCATGTCGAATATGGATCCAAGTATTCCTGCGCTGCCCTTCAAACAACTGGAAGGCGTTGTCGTCGCTATATAAGCGATAGCTCATCTTTGTCGGAAGACACAAGCGGCTTTGCCTTTGTGGTCCCTGGGAGTGAGGGAAGGCAAACAATCGTACGTGATTATCTACCAGGTAATCTTGTGACTTTTCAATCTTCTTTGGGACGTATATGGCTATCGTGAGACGCTCATCGACACGAAGAATTATGAGCTTTCTGTGGAATAACTCCAAGGATTTGGATGTTTCTTCCAGAAAAGTAGCCATTCTATCATGCGACGAGTCGTATACCCGCTTCCACCCGATCCTAGGATGGTCCAAAGTAAAGCGCTTGAGCTCCTGGATGGTCACTAGATTCGAAGAGCAAAGAGCGTTCATGACGAGATTTGGGACATCGGGCAGTACTGGTACCTGACCGATAGTCCATGTCTTCTCCTCGGCGGACAGGCTGTTGAAGTCGAAGAAGTGTAGAAGATCTTGCAACGGCTTATCGTTCTTTCTGCACCACTTGAACGTCAACTGAATGAGCTCGAACTCGGAAATAGCAATTCTGTCACGGTTCAGAAGAAGTTCTATCGCGTCAAAATCATAGCCTTCTAGGTCTCTCCCATTCAAGTCATTCAAGCTGATCAATCTCGTCGCTGCCTCATGAAGGACGTCAAGTATAAAAGGAGGCGTATTGGGCGGTGGGTCGGGCGGACGTTCCAATTTTGGAGGAATTTGGATTCGGTTGCCGTCGACACATTGCGAGAATAGACGGTTTAGCTCCTGGCATTCAGATGCCATGGGTCCCTTCACCTTTACCCAGTCCAAGTATAGGTTCTTTACGCGTCCTAGAGAGACACTAGAGTATTGGGAGAAAAACTATCATACACGTCTTAATAGGTAAGCTCTCAAGTGGGAAGTATGAGCAAGTATTCTCGACTTTACCTGCAGACGATCATCGTCGGTTATGGGCTTAAACGTGACTGGTTCACGTGCTCCTGGATATAATGCAGGGTCGGCAACTTTGGAGGGCATGAGGTCTTGATCCCAGCAAACGAAAACTGGCATTGAAACAAAATTCAATATATGCACCGCTGCTAACTGGTATTAGATACGACTTACAAGTGTCTCCGTCGAGATCTCCCCCGGACATCATATCGGCTGATGGTCTCTTCCCCTTGATCGGAAAGACGATGCAATCAACTAGGTGCGACAGCTCGGGGCGGTCCACCAGTCTGAGCTTTTGTAAGTCTCCTGGGTGAAGACAAGGGTTGCGGGTTACGAGGACATGGGCGTCTTTGAGAGTTTGAGGCTGGCCATCCTCATCCGTCGTAACTTTTACGTGGCATTCCCCGGGCTTCAACACGCCCCAAGCGTCACACACACCAAAAAGGAGTCTCGATTTCGGCACAAGGATACGGCATTTTTGGGTGTCCCGCTTGTTGATCATCTTACCCTTCTCTGCTTTTGTGAGTTTGAGTATCTCGGGTCGAACGACGTCAAGGGATTCCAACAATAACTTCTCTGCGAGCTCCGGCCTATTGACGTGGCACAGAAACCGGAATCCGGCGCGGGGATCATTAGGAGCTTCGGAGAGAAATTTGAAATGCTCTTCCTGTTTCCTCAGTAGAGTTGCTGCGGGAATCCCCAGTGCGCTCAATAATATCACTACCTCATCATTCAGATGACCATACACGTAAGGCTGAGAGATCAGTCAGCAAAGAAAGCTGCTATGGCACCTGAAGTTGGCTTACCTTTGAGTATTCCACTACAGAGAAAGAATTGTCATCGCCGCCGTTGAACTTCTTCATCGATTTTCGGAACTTGAGTAGCGTATGCGGGTCCTTCATCGTAGGGTCTACCGTCACTACGCCTTTGTACCCCTTGTATCGTAGTTGGAACACCGACGGGCTATACCGCCTAACGCGAAAACACAGGCGAAGGCGACGCGAGAGTTCCTGAGCGAACCTGGGCGATATCGACCCGCACCCGTCCGTGAATATGTAGTTGTCGTTTTCAACGTCCGGAATGTCTTCGCATCGAGCGGGGTCCACGATCATAGCCACCTCGGCCGAGGAGAAGAGGAGCCCGATGCGCTTCGCTTTCTTCGCGACGGTTTTCATCTTGCTGAAGTCGCCGAACGATTCGATCCGCATCGATATGTCCTTCTTCGACGCAGCCAACAGAAGGCATGTTCTCGACTTGAGCTGGCTGTTGCTGTAGCCGTAGAAGTTGTAATGGACCCCTTGGATCTCGATACCTGCTCGCAGCAGCTTGGCTATGTAGCCGGTAGTTTCCTTCGCCGACCATCGCTTGCACTGCCCAGTCTCATCGGGGATGTTATGCAGCGGACGAAATGACATAAAGGAGGCAGATAGTAGGTTGCTGGGCTTTAGGCCTTGTGTGGCCCTGTTAGGATTCAGCTTCTGTAGTCTAATCGAAATATGCGAGCCTGCGGTGCCGGAAACTAGGCTTATGGATTTGATCAGGCCGTGTCTATCCAGGACGTGAGGCCCGGGCAGTTTTAGGCCGTTGTATTTCCATTCCGAGTCTGAAAGTGCTATATCCTGCAACTTCCTCCCGTATTCACCAACATTGATTTTCTCCATCTTTGCTTACTAGCTGCGGAAATCTTGCAAGGCGACAAAACTACGAGGCAGAAGGGTAGGCAACAGCTTATGCCTATTTGATTGACGGTTGCAAACGGATTAAACGAGAAGAAGGCGCAAGAACGGCGCATGTACAGTGATAGTGATTGGTCATGTTTCCTCTGCCCCTCATCATATTATACGCAGGTAAGTACCGATACATACGGCACGCGCATTGAATGGAACAGTGCAGTATCCGGCGCACATAGAGATGAGGCCACGATCTTACAGGACTTCCATTCTACAAACTCCAATATGACATTAACGTATCATCTGGGGCAGGCGTGCACATCTCTCACCCTTCCTATTCACCAACATTACTCCAAACAACACGATGGCGTCACCTCCAAACATCTACATAGTCGGAAGCCAATGTACAGGCAAGACGACCCTCGTCAATGCCATATGCAGGCACTTCTTCGATCATGGCACGGGCCGCGCACCGGAGGATCATCGTCCTGGCGTCATCAAGGAAGTCGCGCGGAGCGTCCTCGAGAAACACAAGTTCGTGCGGAGCGACATCCGCGACTCGCAATCCCGGGCCCTGGAGCTGCAAAAGCTGATAATAGAAGCGCAATACGAGAGCGAGAGAGCGCATCTGAATAAATATAAACAGTCGTGGTTTATCTCCGACCGGTCAGCCGTCGACCCGGTCATCTACGCGCGGAAGTACGCGAGCGCCGCGGCGGCAGATGCACTGTGTACCTCTGAGAAGTGGCTCGAGATGAAGAGCCGTATGTCGCGATCCGTTATCGTGGTGTGCGAGGCCAGTGTCGAGTGGTTGGTGGATGACGGCGTCAGACTCATGCCGCTGGATCCGGACGAGTGGTTGCAGCTACACGGGGAATTCTGCGCCGCGCTCGCGGATATGGGACTTGAGTACCATGTCTTGCCCGGTAATGTTGGGGATATGGATGAGAGGGTGGAATTCGTACTGTCTAGATGGAAAGAAAAGAAAGCGCAACTACTCCTACAGGTTGCTGGCGATGCAGATTATATGCGTAATGAGCATGGGCGTTAGCGGATGACATTCGGTATAGCCTTCGCATTTTCTCGCGTATTTATTTTATTTATACCAGAGGGACAAACAGCACTCGTTAAATCAGAGCGAGGTGTCATGAAGAGCAATCGTTAGGCCAATCTTGGATTCAAAGAACGAAAACGCGCTATGTTGGTATCGTCGATCTATCGCAATCTGGACGCAAGAGCAGAAAGCAAAGACGAAAAAATAAAGGCTAGACTCCCGTTAAAAACAAAGATTCGCGTAACAACACTACGTACAATCAGTTGGGCTATCCTACGTGCCTATGCGCTTGCATTCTCTTTTTCCTTTCTTGTTTTCCAAATCCATCATCATCAATCAATCAAACAACCAATTCAATACAACGACATGACATTCAGCTTGACAAAAGGTCCTTATCATAGGATTGGTTGTGGCAATCCAACAAATGTGTGCGTGTGAAAGCAGATTTTCCCCCTTTCTTACTCATTAAAAACATAACTAGACATATGACTTCCGAAATGGTCCTTTTCTCATGAAGCCTCCTTAGAGTTCATCGGTAACATCATCGTCTTCCGATGGCTGGCAAATGGTCTCATCCACGGATTCAACGTCGAGGTCGGGTTCGGGTTCGGGTTCGAACACGGATTCAACCGCGGCGGATTCAGTTGTAGCAGCCTCCATATCAACCGTTTTTGCTTCCGGCGTCGTAATGCTTTCGGCAACAATGGTATCGGCCGACGAGTCTGGCGCGTCCGCCTCTACATGGGATTTGGAGTCAGACTTAGGCTGTGGAACAGCAGTGGCCATGACTTTGATTGTTTCAAAAGCAGTGGCCGTTTCGACTTCGGTCTGGGTTTCAGTTTGCGTTTGCGTTTCGGTGACGGTGCGGACGACCTTGACAATTTTCTTCTCCGTGACCGTCGCAGTCTCGACCTCTTCCACCGTTTCGACCTCGGAGACTTCAGGCTCGACGGAGCTAGCGAGGGCTTCGACAAATGTGGTTGGTTTCGCAGTAGTTTTGCAAGGGTTGTGAGCCTTCGAAACGCTGGCGGATGTGGTCGGGGTCTCCTGAATCGATGGTGCGGTAGGCTCTGATGCGACGCTGTTCATTGGGGGCTGGGAAGAAGCAACCTCCCCGGGCTCCAGACTTGCCTGGGCAGTTTCGCTGTGTGGAACATCCTGTGTAGATGATAGATCTTGGGCATCGATACTTGACGCGGTGTACTCCTCCTGAGGTGCCTCGACGCTCGACATAGTCACTATGGGCTGCATGGAATGAGATTCAATAGGCTCTTGATGTTCTATTACTGATTGGGTGACATCAACAGGAGGCTGTTGTATCTCCGGGACGGCCTTCAGTTCATGAAGCGTAGCGTCGTAGGATGGCTCCTTGGAAGCGCTTCTTAGCGCAAGCATCAGTACAAAAACGCTCAGTGTTATGATGACAACATTCTTGCGATCCTGCATCAATACTCGCATGGATTTCAATAGAAGCTCGGGCAGAGTAGCTGACTGGTATCCACGACGTCGTTTCTCCCTTCGCTCGTTGGCTTCCTCCGACGGCGACCGTGGCGATGGCGGCGGGATGTAGGAATCCTGATGGTGATGCGAGGTGTCAGGATGCTCGGATTCGGGGGGCGGAGGCGTTTGTCCATAGATCTCACGGAGTCTCTCCTCGTCATCTCGTTGTCGGCGGCTAGGAGATCGCGACTCACGAACATGTTCATGGACAAACTCGGGCGTCTGTTCCGTCGCTGGCTCCGATTGTGGTGGTAGAGGAGACGACATACGGCTCTGGGCCTGTGCCTGCATTTGAGCTTGCAACAGAAGACGCTCCTCACTCCGGCGGTGTTCTTCATATTGGAGCGCGACTTCCTTAGCAATCTCAGCCTCCTCTTGCTGTGCGATCTCGCGCTCCTGCTGTGCAGCGGCAAGACGCACGATTTCATCTTGAACTCCGGGTTCGACGATCGGCTCAATCTCCACGTCAACGCGCTCCATCTCTTTCCAGCAGGCTTCCCATGCGCCAGCCCTCATGAGACCGTTGCTGGCGTATACTTTAACACGGAAGATCTTGGCTTCACCCAAATTATCGTACCGAATTTCACTCTTGCATGTAGCACACCAGTGACGCTTGGAAGCCGATCTCCGTCGGTCTTGGCCAAAATCATCCTCGCTCTCCTCATCCTCGGTAAGTGTGGCTTCGTTGGAGGGGCCCAGATAATGACCACATTCCAGGATTCTGGCGCGACGGCGGACAGGAAGGTCTAACGCTTCTAGCAGACGCTCCTCGAGAACCTCATAGTCATTCTGAGGGTGGCCTAGCAGAATACCCCGTTCAATTACCGTATCTCCAACACGATCCTGCAGTATGCGCCAGGAATCACGTAGCGTCTTTGCTTGCTCGGTCATATCGGCTGGGTCGAGGGTATTTACCACATCTCCCCACATCCATCGCAGAGGCAACAATGTGACATGGAGTAGTACAAGCGGCGCTTCTTGGCGGGACTTGAAACGCGGTGGCGTTGATTTCCCCTTGGGAGAGTACTGCGCCGATGCGGAGGGTGTGCCCAGCCTGGAAACTGTCGGGAGATACTTTCTCGACGACCGCGGAGACCCGTGGACGGAGGATGTTGGAGAGGACATTTGCATGGCCCGCACATCTGACGGTGTTCTAAACGGAGGGCGTGGGGTCCCTCGGGCCGTTGGGATAAAGTCTTCATCCTGGTCGTATTGGGAAATATCTGAGATTCGGGGAGAGCGAGAAGTGATGGTTGTCATGTTATCACCTTCTATCTTCTTGCCAGACTCGGACCCGGCATCGTAGGAGCCCATAGAACTGCGAGGGCTCTTATCTGTGAACACATCTTCGTCTGTGCCTTCGTGGTGGGAACTGCTCTCTTCTCCCTCGCTTTCCCCGCGAGCGGCATCAGGCGCAGGGGACGCAGCCTCGGTATTTAGCTGGGAATCGTCAAGGTGCAATTCCTCCTCAGCTTCTATACTGGGATGAATATCCTCCTGCTCCGGTTTGTCTCCCATGTGCGTAGCCATGTCGAGTGCAGAACTATTAATTTCGGCGTCTTGCTCGGAGGAATCTGTCGGATGAGATACCTCAGCCTCCTCCACGTTAGGCCGGGTTACGGGTTCAGCCACTATTTCTGGTTGAGAAGAGTCGGAATCTCCCGGTGAGACACAGGTGTCATCGTTTGAAGTATCGCTTACGTCGTTTGTGCCTTGTAAATCGTTATTCTGTGAAGCAATGTCGCTGTTCTGTTCGACCTCGGGTGTAGTTTCAGTAGCAGTTCCGGCAATCGGTGATGTTCTTTCTTCATCCATTGGTGTGCTAAGGCGGGAGGGTCGGAGGGACTATCAAAGCCCTGATCTGGTTTTCATGCAAAGTATTGGTATGAGAAGAACGGGGAATTGGAACTTTGGCTGATTTTATTTGTAGCACGACAGTTGTTGGGCTGAAACCCCTAGGAAAAGAAAAGTGGTACACAGCGCGGGGGTTGATTCGACACAACCTCCCCTGGGTAGTTTGTTGTTATGAGGAGATTCTATTGCCACCGCTGAGCTGTCAATTCGCAGCCCAAGAATGTACAATTGCTTATACCCTGATGCAAGTGGCCTGGTTGGTTTGCTAGTTGCTTGGGCGCTTGCAAGTTGGCTGGTTGGTCGGAAAAGCCAAAGTGTTGATAGGTATGTTGATACTGGTTGCCATGTCAACACTGTGGTTGGCACCCCACATCCCCCAATAATGTACATGTACGTGTACACCGACAAGGATCACCGAGACTCAATTATCCAGGTGTATCCAGCAAACATGAACTTTTGGCGGTCAATATTAGCTCCCGATAGCTTCCATGCTATTATAAATAATACACTCCTGAATATATACAGAGGGAAATAGTATTATATTATCCAAATAGCCTCTTCGTTGTTTTCTGGCATTTAGCAGAGTGTACTCTAACTTATGTAGGTATTCATCCCAATTACTGCTGTACAGCATAAAGTACCGTACATGGCGTGTTGCTACAGATTACAGACGCGGTAGTACTTGGTATAGATATAGGAGCCGCTGATTGGATACACCTATATGAAGTAATCCCACTAAGGAGTGGATCGCTGCTAAAATGGCTAGCCTGGCTATTTATCTCTCTGTAGCTACTGTATGGGGCTTATCTATTATCGGTGCCAACCCTTATTGAGTAGTAACACATGTCATTAGTTAGTCGCATGTCATGAAAGCGATAACTCCGATGCTCGCAACATATCAAAGTCATCAGATACCCCCTCGAAGATGACACAGTCGGCACGAGTATTCAGGATACTTGTCCCTATAAGGAGTGCTCCTGTAAGGTCTTACACATTACGATATGTGAAGAATGTAGCGTACCGGTTCTACTCGACTTCTCAACACCTACCGCCGCTTTCGGCGAGTGCTGTGGTAGTCGGTGCTGGGCCTGCCGGCATCACCGTCGTCGGCAATTTGCTCGAGCACGATCAGCGCCCGTTGGTCTGGGTTGACCCTTCTTTTCGAGGCGGTCGTGTTAATGCTCAATACCGCGAAGTTCCCAGTAACACCAAGGCGAATCTCTTCGTTCAGTTCGCCCAAGCGGTCGCGCCGTTTAAAGTAATCGTCGAGTCAGCCAAGAAGCCAAACGCGTTTACCGCATTAGAGAAGTTGCCGCAGGAACAGGGCTGTTCTTTAAATCACGCCGCAGATCTTTGCTTGATGTTGACAGAAGGTTTAACCAAACGCTCTGATATTAAGCCGCATAAAGCCCAAGTGACGGATGCCACTCTTGACGAGCGTACAAATACCTGGTCTGTTGGTTTGAGTGACGGTCAAAGTGTCACAACTTCAAAACTAGTTCTCTGCACGGGCTCCGAGCCACGTCCAGATGAACTGACTAGTGTCAGAGAGTTGCATGCCGAGCACATACGGCCAATACACTTGGATATTGCTCTTACTCCATCCAAGTTGGCCCAAGGCTTTGATCCTGCCGCCGAAAGCACTGTTGCTGTCATCGGCGCCTCTCATTCGGCTATTCTAGTACTCATGAACTTAGTAAATCTTGCTAGTTCATCACACCCTCATCTCCGTATCAAATGGTTTACCAGAAATCAGCTGCGCTACGCCGAGTATAAGGAAGGCTGGATACTACGGGATAACACAGGCCTAAAGGGTCAAGCGGCAGAGTGGGCACGGCAACACCTAGACGACGAAGCGTTTCCTAATAGCCCTGTCAGTAAGATCGTCACGAAGGTCTGGACAGCCAAGAATGAACAGGAAATTTATAGAGCTGAGCTCCCTCAGTGTACGGATATCATCCAAGCCATTGGTTATGTCCGAAACCCGATCCCCAGCGTTGAGGTTATCAAAGAGGATGGATCTCGTATTACACCTTCCATCACATATAATCATTCAAATGGGCGCTTCTACAGCAATGCAACTCTGGGAGAGAAAAATAGGCAGGCATACGTTCCGGGTTTATTCGGTGCCGGCATAGCATTTCCGGAACGTGTGACGGATCCGCTTGGGAATGTGGAGTATGCCGTTGGATTTTGGAAATTTATGAAATTTGTGAAGAGAGTTGTTCCTGACTGGCTCGGCAAACCCTAACTGCACCATAGTTCTTCTGTCAACCACGGTGTTACACAGCTGGAATTTCCCTTGGATTATGTCTTAACGGATATAGCTCGCTTTTATATCACATTTCACATAGAAGATAGACACAAGGTGCGGTGATCAAGGTCTTCATATAGACAGGGGCTTTGATCTGGCGACGAGGGTGTCAGCTGATCAAAAGGCCTGAAAATTAGTCAAGTGTATGTCACAGTGTGTATCCACCTAACACATCAAACATACCAAGAGCTACAGAGCTTTTCGCATGTCCTCGTGCTTGATGACCCAGGTGCCATCTTTTGGGAAGCCCGGCGCGTCACCGTCCACGCCTTGCCACCCTACTGTCATGAAAGCCACTGCGCAACCATCAGCACTTCGTGTTTATCAATATGAAGTATACAGATACATACCCGCGTAGAGGAACCCGGCATTTCCAGGCATAAATGGAGGCGGTGTACCGCCTACAACATAAGCAGTGAGCCAAAACTCCCCGAGTACTTCATAAGTGACGGAAAAGCAACATACCATTACCCCCGCGCACAGCGAATCCAGCATCGTCAAACACCCAGTATTCATAAGCTGTAAGATAACCCACGGCACGTTCAGGTCTTCCAATTTTGGCCGCGTTGATAGCCAAGACAGGTCGACCCCAGCCGAAGATCTTGTCGTCTGTCCACATCTGCGCGACCTTGTCGGCGGTTCGCAGGCCGACGACTGGATCGACGGCCGGGGTGTCGGGCAGGAAACCCTGTAGCATGATGACGCTACGGGGGTCTTTGTTCAGCGCTGGGTCCTCCCACCATGAATTGTTGAGTCCTTCGTAGACGGTGTAGAGCCCGTCGGCCTGGGGCGGCGGCGCCAGTTTCGCGGCTACCTTCGTCCACTTTTCTGGTACGGGTTGGCCGAGACGCTGCTTCCACTTTCGTGCTATGTCGAGGCCGTAGCGCCAATAAGCAACCTAAAAATTCATGAGATGGGTTGCGACTACTATCAAGAAACCATCGAGTCTTCGAACGTACTTCATAAGCCGAGTTCAACGTCTCCGTCGGCGGTGTGTTCTCCGTAACACCGTAAGCACTGGAAAAATTGGAGTTAGAAGGAAGATTTCAAACAACGCGCACAAACACTTGATCACGCTCACGGTGGTCCAAGGTCATATCGTCCCGAGGTCTCGTTGAACCAGGCATATGAGGCCATATAATCGGCAGTTGCCGTCAGCACGCGGTCCCAGCTTTTGAGCATCTGCTTCGAGGGCGAGATTTGGTATCTCAACTCTGCGAGATACATGGGATGAGGCTGTAATTGCCCGCCTGTCGCGTTAGCCTCTTCCGTAGCCCTGGTGATACTCGCAAAAGCGTGGAAGTACCTGTTGCCACATGAGAAGGCCGTTGATTCCGCCGGGTGAGCTCCTCCCTGTGCTGAGCTCCGTCATCTTAGGCCACCTAAAATGAGAAGCGAGTGATCAGAGTACGTCAATATTTAGGGCCGTTGATTGAGGGGCTTCAATTACCTCGCCCCTTCCCAGCCCATGGCTTTCGCTCTCGCTAGGGATGACGGTAATAACTCTTCATAGAGCCCGGGGAAGATGTTATCAAAGTATCCTTCTCGGCCCCATGTGCACCATTGCGCGTTATGCCAGAGGACTTGCTCCATGTGGAATTTCCCTAGCCTTTCGCCTCAGCCAACCATAGCTCCGTCAGAGCAGGGGGACTATGATTGATATGCGTGCATGAGGTGCAAAACTTACCGTACCAACCGTTATTCATCAAGCCGCTCTCCTGCGGTGATTGCCCGCTCGCGGCGCTATTGACCCGCACATGATACTGCGAGAGGATGATTCTCCTTTGCAGCTCGTTCGCTTTCGGGTTCGACGAGGAGGTGACGACGTCGACGAAGCCGCCTTGGCGCCAGTATTGGTTCCAACCCCTAGTATTCCGACGCCGGATCGTAGCGGGTAGATCTACTCTTTGGCTGCCAGGCGCGAAGTTGGCCGAGAACTCTAATATGACGCTACTATTACTGTCCAATTCTTGCGGCTTTTTAGATAAAGTGTACCGGTGCGCTGTTATGGTAGTAGAGTTCGCAGGCTCGTTTCTGGATAAAGTGAGTGGTAAGCCGGCGGGCCAGCGCAGGTTCAGGTAATAGCTCGTCTCTTGCAGTTCATGGTATATATGCGCTTCATCGTCACTGGCTTGGGAGGATTTCACGATCGAGGTGCCATGATTTAAAGGGAAGTCATATACACCGACGAACACTTCGTATTTGTATCTAGTGCTGTGGATCGGCGGGTAAGGGAAATCGAGCTCGACCTCCAGGTCTCCAGTGGCTACGAGCTGTGATTCTATGCTAAATGCAACCGAATCTGTCTCGAAGTCCCCCTGCGTGATCACTTTCACAGGCTCGTCGTCGATGCTGAAAGTTGAGGTTATCAGCCCATTCCAGACGTCGAGCTCTTGTACCGGGTGCGAGATTTGCGCGGCAGATAGCGTCTCGCCCTTGTATTTCAGACCGATGCGCCCGAGGTTGATGCGATTTGGGTTGCCTATGAGCCATTGACTCGCCTCCGGCAGATCGGGATCCGGGATATCGTAGGATATGTTCCGCCCGTGAGTCAGCATAGGCACGCCCTCATAATCGTTTATGTCTTCTCTGTTCGCTAATATTATTAGAAAAGTGAGATGCGAAGAAGCAAGTTCCGACGTTCGTTATTATCGTACCCGTTAGCCGGTAGCGAGTCGTTATGCCAGGCCCAACCAGAAAGTGTATTGAAAGGGAGAAAAGTCTACAGATTCGAAGAGTTATTAGTCTAGGTAGTACTCCTGTCCGGCGGTATGTACTGAGGTATTTGGTTTTGGTACATACTTGCATTCCTGTGTTGTCGACGCTATAGGCGAAGTTGCCGTTGCCGACTTGCAGTGGCGTAGTGCCGTTATCGATGAGAGCCGTCCGGACTACATTGTATTTTGAAACGATCTCTTGCCTTTGTTACAAAATTTAGTCTTCACCCCTTGTTTAATACGTGAACGAAGTTGTTACTGGGGCCCTGACCTATTGATAGCACACGAAACGATGCCTAGCAGTAACCATATCGGCCATAGCAACGCAGTACAAATACCCATCATGAGAGGCTGCGACTGTGACTAGTTCATCTTCATACGACTATGAATGTGATTCTATTGTCTATTTTACTTCATTTCACTCTAACCTTTTATATGCAATTGTTGTCTGGAATTCTTCCGTCTCGGTGCTTGTTGTCCGGGGTACTTTTACCCCGAGTTTCTGGGTTCCCCTCAGTGACCACTATTGCCCTCAAGAATAGCGCCGATTCTATGCATCGCTCATGATAACCAACCTCTGCACTACACTTGAGTATGTGAAAGGTAAACAGTTTTGACAGGGCTATACTGGACGTCGCATTGTCGAAGACTCGGAATTACAAGGCATCCTAACTTGTAGCTGTGTACCGGTTCTGTCCTCAGCTGTATAGTGTAGAGAGTGCCTTATAAGGTAGATAGGCAAATGACACATTTCGATTCCAAGACGATTGTTACGTGCCAAGACGAAGAAGAACGCACCTTGAAACTTCCTGTATCCATACGCACTCGAAGGTTGCTGTGATGTTACCTGCAACGGATTAGGGGCAACCCGTGTTTCGTGTCAATGTTTTGTTTGATAGGGAGACCCTTCGGATATCGTCACTGGTATAGAAATTGCACTTGGAGTGCATATAAGCTCCATTTAGTTCCTAGGTAACAGATGAAGCCCTTAAGCATGTCTTTCATACGCATAGAAGTAGACCTGGAGGGCGGACGAACATGAGCACGCCGACTTTCCCGCCGCTAACCAAGATCTTCACGCCACCTCCAGAATGCGCAAGCAGCTACTTAGGAAATTTGGGGGAGCCAACGGAAGTCAGAGTGCAAGGGTGGTTATTGCAGTGCATATGTGCATTGGAGACAGGAGATCTGCGATAGCAATTTTACATATACCTATGTTCCAACATTGACAACCTTTACTATCGACTGGAGCATCACCACCTCTATCTACGTAAATGACGTAGAGACCTACTCGCCGGGACTACACTGTCCGGTTGGTATGACAACAGCGGCAGGCGACGACGTGCTCGACTATGATGTTTGCTGATATAGCTGAGCAGACACTAATACTGCCCGGCCGTTGGCGGCTTGACATATATAGCACTCCACCGTTTTTGTTCGCTGCTTATATCAGAGGGAGTCTTCATCCTTCTGCTCCTCTGCCTCGCTTCCATCCTATTAAAACGTTACCGGAGAAATCGGTCTAGGCTCGTCGACCTTGCCGGAGGAACACAACCCAGCTATACCGACAAGCCGGAGCTTGAGGGAACGGGGGTTGGCATGACGTACCCGAAAGCCGAGTTGGGTTCGACAAATGAGCCGGGCGAAATGGAAGAGATAACCGTAGGGAACGGTACCAGTATATACGTTTATTAAGGTTCCTTTAACGTTTGCTCCATGAGGCTGCAATAGGTACAGTTCTACCTTTGCCACGCAGGTCAATGCAACCTGTCTCACATTTAACAGGAATTAGCAGGCAGAACGCCAGCTAATAGACGCTGGTCTGCAAACAAAACAATTGCTTATAATCTCCCGCACCAGCCAACTATGCTCTTGTAGCCTATAAGTGGCGTTAATGGATGCCGGTCGGACGGGCCGCGCGTGTTTCGATTCGCTCGTTAGCTGCAAATTAGGGTGTTGTTACACTTAGACGCCAGGTCAAACTTTGGGCAAAGAAAACACGGTGTTGTTCTTCCCTGTGCCAACAGGAGTTAAGAATGTCCGGAGCAGCCATACACATTTGTTTGACAACTGCTGCAGCAACGGCAAGGCGCATGCAGAGTTGGGCTACCTCAGACCGCCGCGGATTCCTCGCTGCCTTAAAACAAACACGGTCTTAGTTTTTCTGCCCACCTTGATCGGCTCTGATATCTTCACCATTACTTATCACTTACCTCTTTTTTCTCATAATAATTCTCCTACTCCAAGCTCTCTCAGCTTTTCTTGGATGACTTCTTGATTCGTCCCAACTACTTTCATGATGTTGACACCAGCAATCATCAACATCCAATCGTTCTTCTACCCGATAGGGAACACGCCTGCGATCTCCCTCACTCAGTCCATACCTCCAGGTGATCCAGCCGACATCCTGCTTCTCGGATGTGGCGACGTGCGGAATATATTATTCACTGTTCATAATGATAGCAAGTCACCCCCCTCTGGTGAATGTCTCTGTGGCTTATTAATCGATCCCAGGTCGCAAGCTGGATATAACCTGCTGCGACAATCAAAAGGCCGTCATAGGTAAAGTCATTACCTTCATGCTTAAGTAATAAGTGTTTGCAACGCGCTGACATATGTGTATTGAAGCTCGCAATGCACTACTTTTGTCGCTCATCATCGACAATGACGATGGCCGGAACGATAATTCCTTTTGGAACATATACTATCATATGTATCTGAGTCAACGAGACCTTGACCTCCTCCGCTCCCAGAGCAAGATGCTTTACGAAGTCTCGGCTACCATGGAGAGTTGGCAACAGGGCAAATATGGACGTTACCTGAGCTTCTGCGATTGTGCCACACTGGCCGACGTTCGTGAAATGTGGGCGTTTTACGGCGTCGAACGGAAGGGGGCCGAGTCTGCTCGCTTGAAAGGTCGCTTCCAGTCCGTCCTCAATAAAGTGAAGGCAAGAAATCCTGATCGGATCAGCATCAGCATAAGTGGATTTCGTTCAGTCTCCCCAGCTCCTCTTAGCTGCCTAGAAGATCTCGGTAATCTCAACCAACATTACTGGAAGTATGGAACTACAGAGTTAAAGGCGGACATCAGATCAGCTACCATACACCCAAATCCCGCCTTTCTCACTCTCGGGGACGGAGCTGTCATACACTATGGCACTGACCCTCTACTTGGCTTTCATCTTGCCGCAGTTAATGCTCCCCTTGACTCAACTGATGCTGCTGTTGACCATCTGCCGCAGCGTGAGAAGTATGCAGCTCTTGCTCGTGCCGAATTTAGTGGATGGGTGGCAGCATACAGAGAACAGTTGCCTAAAAATAAAGTCAGTGTACGGTTCTTCATCGGTGATGCAGTGTCCTTCGCGCATACTCTGCAACACAAGCGCGAGACATCTGAAATCACAGCCCATTGGTACCGCGACCGATACGGAGTTCGCCCGCTTCTGCTCGACGGTCCGGATTATGCCCCTGGCGCTCGAGCTCCTGTGCAATTTGATGTAATAGACACGTCCAATCTTTGTGATCATCTGGGCTCACTGACGCTTTTGACCGCAACCTCCCCATTGCTGCGTGACAATGTTTCAGCCGTTTTGTACACCGAAGTTCTTGCCAAGAACCATAAGGGTCACAGAGAAGTGCTTGATCAAATGTTGTGTGGTCATGTACCTACTCTATCTACACTTCTCGGCCTGTTCCCGGTCGAATATTGGACCAATACGTCGCCTATCTCGATCGCTGACGAAGTGATGCTCGACACAATCATGGGGGGGCCGTCCGAGAACCAAAAAACCAGCCCGCAAGGTGGCCAGATGTTCCTTAGGACTTCTTGGAAGCGCACGCTTTGTATAGGTTCGACTACAGCACCATTGTCCCAAGGGATTCCAATTCGGTTCGACCCAAACCAGCTCGCAAGGACCCTTTACGGAGTTTACGTCCATATGTTTCTTAACGAAAATTTGGTATCCCGATTGTCCAATGTCGACCTGGATACTATTCAAAAGTCCGCACTCATATGGTATCAACGCTCCAGTTATGTGTCGTTCCTTCGGTTGGTTCAAACCCGAGTCACATGTAATTGGAATGCAGTGATAGAAAGCACCATCGACCTCATCGAGAGCAGATCCAATGCCCCAATGGGAATGAACTACTACCAAGAGCTGAACATATATCTTCACATGCTCGGTGTCTACTCTACAGACGTCATGAAAGACTGGAGCAAGCGTAACGAGTGTCCCAGTTTAACACCATTCCTGTCTTCTGTCAGACCTGCGGATGGAAAATGGGGAGACTTGCGAGACTGGAAAAACATACCGCCAGTTGTCTGTGTCACTCTTAGGATCCCGCGTAAGAAGCTCACAGTGTTTACCGGCATGGATCTCCAAAAGCTAGGTACACCTGCTGTTCACTGCCTACTTCAGGGTTCTGGCGGATGGAGAATGAGCGGGTGGCAGAACATCTTCTCGGCTTGTCAGTTATCATTTGGAGATGTGTCCACTCTTGGGAAGCCCTATGCTGACTCCTATGAGATTTCTGTGCAAGAGGACGATGCAGGCTGGAGTGGAACGTCGCCTCTAATTGCGTCCTTCTTTGCACCGACCTTCCCGTTGCTTCAGCAGCCTCGAGACGTCCTAGTTGCCCTTGGAGTCCATTGCTCACCAGCAACTGTTACTTCCTTCCTTCCGAAGCTTGGCCTCGCACTGAACGTGTATGAGACCACGCTTAATGACCCGGACGCGGTCCACGTTACACGTTTTGCGCCCAATCAGAAAAGCTTTCCGATTGTGACTGGGTTTACCCGAACGGCACTAGCAAGCGATATTGGAAGGGGAGCAGAGTCTTCATTGGTTGCGGCTGTTGACCAAAAGACGGGAGCCATGACGGATCTTATCGGTCGACTAGACATCATGTCTAGCGACCTCAGACAGGCCCTTACCGGTGGATGTGAGGTCAAGAAATCGACTGTGTCACCATGCGAAGTTGCCATCTCGCTGGGGCAAAACCCGCCCCTAGGTCTATGCTTTCCCGTCTTCATTAAACAGTCTTCTCAAAAGTTGAGGATCGCTCGAAGGTCATCCTACGTCGAAGTTGTTGCACAAGTAGCAGAATGTTCCGAGTGGATGACCTATCCAGACTATATGTTTCCCATTCTTCCTCAACCTGGGAAGCCGGTAAATTACAACATGCCCTACCTCAATCTGCAGAAATGTCCCGTCATCCAGATCACGCAACACGGTAGACTGAAGTGGCTGGTTCCTCATCTCTCATTGGCTATGTCAGCTAGGGAACGGGCACTTCGTGAGAGAGCGGACTTGCCACGGTCCGCAGGCGAGCAAGTCCGTCTAGACTTCAAGGAATCCATTTTCTCCATCTTCGTTCAATTTGCCGGGCTACAGGGCACCAAAAGCCAGTTGTTCTACCTTAACAATCCCGCGAACGGTGGCGTCCATGTCATAATCCTGGCGAGCGCTCTACGCCTGGACCTTGCCAACCGTGCTGTCGTGCTCGACTGCGCTGTTCTTTCTCTACACGATGCATTGATGCCTACCATCATGGATTCACTGGCTAAGCTGCAGAAATTCGGTGCCGTTGTAGTTAAAGTGAACGATGCAGAGCTGCGGCTTTGGTGCCACGCCCTGCCTGCATATGTGGAACGCTGTCGAGATTGGGCTCATCGAAACAGCTGCGAGTACGCGATTTCCGGCTCGATCCCTCTGAATGCCGAGAGCGGAAAGCGCGTGCTATGCTCATGCGGCAGTGGGAATCTCCCTCCAAATTTCACCAGCAACATTCCAGGCTGGAATGGCTTGTCCAAATATGCCGTCCGTGCCACCATCTCGCCTGCGTTCTGGGCTCCTTTCGCAGATGACATGTACTCTCCCGACCTCGGCGAGAAGAACGTCGCGGATGTCAAGAAGTCTTCTGTTGAAGTTGGATGTGCGTCCTGTGGCAAGAACAAACAAGCTGACGGAGGCGGTTTATTGAATTGTGCGCGGTGCATGAAGGTCAAGTATTGCTCGCGCGAATGCCAGCGAACGGACTGGAAAACGCACAAATCGGTCTGTAAGTAAATGCGATGTGAGATTTGCATAAATGTGATGAAGACTACTCTTCGAAGGTCTTTGAACAGAGTTAAATTCAGCTAATAATTCTCTAACGTTATAATACTGCTCTTCTTACTTTGTAACTCCCAACTTATCTCTAACAAAAACCGACCTACCGCCGCTGCTCTATTATAATACTTGCTAGCGCACATATAGAACACCTGCGCAAAAGACTTTACACGTCAACAGGGTATTTGCTCCCGCTCCCGACTCTAAGCTCTGACACTTTTCTATTAATATTCATGTATTAAACAGCATTCAAGCCAAAATCAGTCGTACAAAGCCGCAGGCCATTAGCAACAACAACAACAACAACAACAACAACAACATGCGCAGCACGCACCTCGGCCAACGCCAAAGTCTCTACGCCTGACAACCCTGCTCGCCGGCGAAGATCGTGCCCTTGACTCTTACCACTAAAGCGAGAGGACCGGTGGTTTTTGCGCTCAAAGCAGGAAGCTCCCCCCAAGGTAGCTATTCAAATAACCCTGTGCCGTTATGATCATCCGTGCAATAAGTAAGGTTAAGAGGGCCTTATTGAGAGGGATCGAGAAAGCGGTCCCGCATAACCCGTGCAGCATAGCCGGGCGCGCGTCCCTGTTCGCGGACGGGACGGAGAGGTCAGCACGAGAAGGCTCGTTTCCTAGGGCGAAGAGTGGTCGAGAATTGAGTTGGAGTTGAGAAAAGCCGGGGTTTATGAGGGTTAGTTGTTTAGTTACGTATGGTGTTGATATTGGATGGATTGATCGTGGTGGGGAGAAGAAGGATAGGGTACGTGAGGAAAAGGGGAGAGGGAAATTGAAATATGTGGGAAATAATGAAGATATAAGTACATAGTAATCTTGACATTGTTCGTCAATATTTTCTAGAGTTTCTATGTCTGTGCCAGAAAGAGTCAGTCGTGTAAACATTTTGCCCAACATATCGCACAGCGTCGAGTGCTGCCTCAAATAATCATCCTATCCATGCAGAGATAGCAGACCCCAGGAAGCAACAACACGCGTATGTACCTAACTTCTTAGAACTTGGACAGCTTCCTAGGTAGAAATATTCTGTCCAAGTCACTAACAACGATATTGGCGTGTTAAAGGACTTCCTGAAGGAATTTATCTATTAAGATAGTTCTACATTATCAATCGCAAATATTATCTACCCATTAACACTACGTCATGCCAACAATCGAAACAACTCCTCTCAAACCCCCCAAAGCGCGAACATGACCATAGCCAGAGTTGCGCATAAGCTACCGTCAACCAAGCGAAGCGCCACAGCCCCAGACCTGGTACTGGTCGTTGTCGCATCAGGAGAAACAGTCACCGTAACACCACCACCACCACCACCACCACCGCCACCTACCGGAACCGACGAAGTAATAGTCTTAACAACATCCGAGTTCCCATTCCCGTTCCCCGCCGCCGTCGTCACTATAATAATGGGTCCTCCTCCTCCATTGCTACTGCCACCATCGCCGCCTCCTCCTCCGCCACCGCCGCCAACAGTTACAACAACAGTTGTTCCCCCACCACCATTACCACCTCCTCCTCCGCCGCCGCCAACATCTACAGTAGTAGTAATAGGAGGAGGAGGAGTGTTGCCGTCCCCACCACCTACGACTATAGTGGTAGGCGCTTCAGTAGGACTAGCGGGAGGAGGATGGGTTGATTCGCCGACGGTGACGACGACCGTTTCTGGCCCGCCGCTGGTAGGCTGTTCAGAAGATGGGGGGTCGGATACTGGCGGTGGCGGCGGCTGCGCAGAAGAAGACGGTTGTGGCGGGCTGGACAAGGAAGATGGGGCGGAGTCTGAGAGATAGCAGGAGTCCTCGCGCCAGTTGCATTCAGAGTCCGGTGGACAGTAATACGCGCTTATTCCGTTACCGGCTGTGCAGAGTACACTTTGCCGGGGGAGCTAGTTCGTGGTGATCCAGTTCACTCTGTCAGTACATGTATGAACACAACGCGTTGTGCGATTCTACAGTATTTCGATTCTTTCCTCATCCTTTTCCTACTTTCTCTACCCCCCGACTCTCCTTTTATTCTGAGTCTGGCAAGGGAAATTCGGGTCTAGGCAAACTCACAGGCCCGCTCGCGAATCCGCAGAGCGTCTCATCATTCACATCACAGCATGTCTCCCCGCTAGTGCCTTTGCCGACGCAGAAGGACGCGATGTCGCAGCATCCGCCGGCGCAGCACTCGGAACCGCCCGTGCAGCAGTGGTGGTAGTCACCCGCGCTACAGGCTACGTAGACACTTTGTAACTTATAGTCGGAGCAGTCGAATATCGGGCTCGGTTTCACTTTTTGTGTGTTCGTCGTTGTCGTCCAGAGGGATAGCAATAGCGCCGTTGGGAGAGTCAGATTGAGCGGGAACATTGTGAGTAAGAGGCGATATTCCCTATCTGCTCCAAGTGAATTCAAATGATGCAGTACATTTTTCAAAAAATAAAAATAATAATTTTTTGGCTTTGATTGCGAGGCAGCGCGGATTATATGTTCATTCTAACCCGTGAAGTGAGCCTGACCGCGCGTGGCAGCTCCATTGCATGGCGCGATCTCACCTCTGCCAAAGCTGAAAACAGTGGCTGCTGAGGCATTGTCAGAAGCAGTCACAAACAGAGTAATCACATCCCAAAACGCCGTATTCGAGGGCGCCATCACGTATTCTTGTGGTACAGATGTGTTGCGCCTCATTGCTTTTCAAGGACTGGGTTGGGTCGCCACCGCAAGCTTCACGCCATCTTCGTACTTTTTGAAAAGCGAATCGAAGAGTATTTAGTGTCGCACGGGATGATAAGAAAGCTTACATCGATTTCAGCCTTCACCAGTGTCCCTTGATGATAAAATTGGACAGGACAATAAGATGTCGTACAAGAATTGGTATGATAGACATTGAAGGCTACCTATCGCTCGGGCGCTTGTCTCCACTACTCGGGAGTGGGCTACTTTAGTGTAGCTATTCAAGAGCTTCGTAAATGTACACAAATTTGGTGTTAGCAATTGTTTCAGGCCTGTGTTTATATCAGCTGTGTTCGCCGTGCTGAGGGCGGAGGAGGCACACGAGGGGGTTCGTCTTAAAAGCGTTGCGGTGTCTTGCCTTAGCTCATACTTAAATTAGAACGCGCATCTTACATACTTTTGCAGTTTAAGCTTCGAAAATATCAGCCTGTCATTCAAAGTCTCCGTCTTTGTACGATTGATTATTCCTATCCTTAGTGTGATCACCTAGGAAACCCCGTCATCAGAATGCCATAGGAGAGGACTGGCTAGGGCGCGTGATGTTTAATATCCTAATTGGAACGGCAGCCGCATAGAACAGGGTCGTCTGCTCGCGCATCGGCTTGACAGGAAATATTATCTCTTCAACTTTGAACTTCATGCGGGCTAAGCGTAAAGTCAGTCAGTACACTCGCACCACGGAATCCTGGTCAGGTTCCATATTACATACCACATTCGTCCTGGAAGCTCTGAAACGTGTCGAGGTTACGGACAACGCCCGCAATGATGACTTGCAAGCCAGGCCTCATTTGGAAAAGCTGTCCTAACGTCTGTACCAGAGCCGCAATTGCGACCTTGTCATATGTCTGGCAAGAGTCGGTCAGTCAGCGAGTCCCTCTTCCCTACAATGCTTTATGCGCCATCGTCAATGGTCTCAAACGAGAGAGATACAGATACTCACAATATCAGCTCCAATCACCACATCATACGGATAAGAGTCACAATCCTGCTCTACCCACGTCCCCTCGAGCTCTTCACCCCACCAAAGCCTCTTGGCGAGCACTAACTTCCCATCATCACCACTAATACCGTTCAACACGAAGTTCTCCTTCAATGCATCAACGACATTCTCATCCCCATCCGTAGTCGTGACATGTCTAGCACCCAAATGCTTCCCGCACAAAATAGCCAGGAAGCCTGTCCCGGCGCCGAGTTCAAGGACAGATTTCCCTTTAACCAGAGCCCGGCCCGCGTCTGTTAGTAGGTAAGCGCCTAGATGCAACGCAGCCTCCCACGTCCTGTGGCCTGTTGTGCGCGAGCCGGAGATGAGGTTTCGTCTCTCTAGTAATGTGACGGTGGGCTCCTTATCGATATTATTCCCCGGGCTATCACTGTCGCTGTTGCTGTTGTCATTTTGCATTTGATGATGGTTTCCCTCGGGTAAGCACGTGAATGTCACGTATGCGCGTTCCTTCATCGTGTCGAACTCTGAGGGCACACCGTGCGTCATTAGCGCCCCAATGCGGTTCATTAGGTCGTCTGATATTTCCTAACGATATACCACCAAGTATGAGCTAAGTTCAATTCCAACATATGCACCTAACCCGGGGATATATGTAGGTATATCCGTATGAAAAGGAGAAAAGGGGGAGGGGTGTCAATTACATCTTCGTCAGGGTCCTGGATCGCCTTCTCTATCTTCGTCACGAGCGGCCGTAGCACGCGCAGCTGATACCTCTCAGGCGGAAGGCGGGCATTTCGGCTCTCGTCAAACAGGTGTTTATAGAGCCAGGCCTGAGCATCAGCCTGTCGTAGAAGCTGTGGGTGGGGCCATGCTAGAAACTCTGGCTGGAAGAGCTGAAAGTATTGGCGTCGTAACAGCTTCAATTGGGGGTCTATGTCCGGCATCTCAGAGTCTAAGTTTGCTTACTACTTGTATATAGTGAATTTATTTAGGAAAGATACGCAGACAGACTTCAAATCATTGACGATGTCGAGGGTTGTTTGTGATGGTTCCAGAGCACCCACTATTGCCGGGTCTCGCAACATGGTTTGGCGGGGTGCAAAGCACCTCCCCCACTTCGCGACGGGATGATAGGGTAGGTCCCCCCGCCCTGAAAAAACGGGCCGAGCCATCCGTCTTCGGCCGCCATCGAGATGTTATTTAACTGACCTCCTCCGTCCCTCATTTGTGTTACTGTAGGCATTCTGTGTCATATGGCGGAGCTCGGGTACTTAACATAAATATAATGAAGGAGTGACTCATGGGAAATGGTCCTAAGTTACAGCAAAAAGGAAGCTCTGCGATTTGTTATACACCTATTAAGATACTGTATATATCTGACTCACCTTAGCTCATAGAGCTGTAGCTAATACCGGGTAGTCACGACATTAACTGGAATTCTTGCCAAGTTCAAGCAAGTTTAACCCTGCTTGCGTGCAACATGCCTGTAGCTATGCTTGCTTGAACTGCGCGTAAAACACCAGCATTATCACCAAACGTAGGGGCACACAATGTTCATTAATTACTAATCAACTTGCTCTAAGATAGACGAATATACACAGATATAGCAAATTGGTATGGAGAAGTCGAGTATAAGCTAGAGCAACAGTTCGAGGAACAAGTGCTCCCCATCAGAGGTGCCCCTGACGCAGAGTCAAAACGCCATCAGATAACCTCGAGACTTTGCCATAATAACCTGCGATGGGCTTCGGGCTTGTACCTCGCGAAAAGAAAAAAAAGGGTATAGCATACACTTTGGATAGCAAATATGAAACAGCAAGATGCAAGCAAGGTCATGGCTTTCATCTGAAATCCCTCAATGGAGGTAACAAACCGTCAAGAAAGTGAAAAACACCACCTCGCTTGCTGTTCACCGGTAATATAATGTATCTACATTTACATCTCATAGACATTGAGTAACATTCAAAGACTCTTAGATAGGCGTAACTTGAGGAGTGTAAGTAAGTCTCTAGAAGTCTATAAAACCTTCTCCTCTTTCATAGCTCCTAGACATCCTTTCTAGGGCAGACTATCTACCAACACCAAGCTAAGAGAACCAAGACAGAAAAATTCCAGTTCAAGATATCCTCAAGCCAAAAAACAGACACAAGAACCACTTGCACTGCTTTCATCAGGTAAGTAACTTAGCTTCGCTTTCCTCGGCGATCTGTTTCTTTACACACTGCACCACATATATATACCAACTAACCCGTTTCTATCTAGGTCACCCAGCAACCAACCACCAAACAAGCAAATAAACAGAAAAGCTACTCAAACACGATGTCGTCTAGAGGACCAGGAGATTCTCTGCTTACCGCGGGACTCAAAAAATACAAAGAAAATGGGGATACGTCCTACGAGGACCATGTGAACCGTATGAGGCAGAAACAGTATGAAGATTCCTGGCTGAAGGGGCTATCAAAAGAGGACAAGGAGAAGATGTTAAAAAAGAGAGAGCGGATGCTCCAGGCGATCCCAAACCAAAAACGTCCACCTGGAGAGGGAGGCTATAGATACGTTACTAATAGGTAAATCAACTGACATGGTTGACATTTGGGGAAGGGGTCTTTATTTGATATTACCGGTAGTTGTTTTAGCCAAGCTGCCTTGTTTTTCCTTTCCTTCTTCTTTCTTATGCATAGATGGTCTCAGACAGTCGCTTCTTTTCATAGCTTAAATTGATGTCTATGAACCCCCGGCACATCGACTCTTACGCGATACACATTGCCCGTAGATCCATCCTCGGGTGCAGCAATAGACGTAATGAACAGAGTCTTCATATCTTCCCCGCCAAAAACGGGACACGAAACCATTTTTGCGCCGGGCACCGAGCAAGTGGCCGTTATCTCTTTCCCATCGGGCGAGATCCTGACGAGTTTCCCCTTCGAATTGGCGGCCGCCCAGACATGGCCCTCGACATCGATGGCCAAGCCGTCCGGCATGCCGCCGTCCTCTAGCTGCGTGAATAATCGTCTGTTGGTAGTGCTCCCGCTCTCGACGTCGTAGTTGTACTGAAGAATCTTGCCCTCGGACGTATGTGCCACGTACATGATCTTATCGTCGGGCGACCAGACAATTCCATTAATGACGGGTGCCGTTTCCTCTTCGTTACCTCCCGACATGTCCCGGACCACGGTCTCCTTTTCTTGTTGTTTGTCGTCAAGACACCAGAGTCGGCCAAGCTTGGACTCTTCGTCGAGTGCCATGGTGCTCGCCCACCAGCGCCCGCGCGCGTCGATCCCGCCATCGTTCATGCGGACTTTTTCATCCAGTCTCGGGTCCGCCTCGTGTCTGACCTTTGCGATGAGCTGCAGGGCCCCGTTGTTGGGATTTAGCAGCGCGAAGCCTAGTCGTGTCTGCGCTGCCAGGACGTCTAGGTGGCCCTCGACGACATCTAGCCTGGTCACGCACTCGTCGAGGTGAACTGTGTATCGCTGCGTCCAGCCCTTGGACAGCAGCACACTGTGTACGCAGCAGTTCTTGATATCCACGAAGAAAAAGGTATTGTCTGCCTGACGATACAGCGGGCTCTCGCCCAGCCCGCACTGGGAGGGCAGCCATTCTTCTGCCGTGTATTCCTTCATTGTCTAGTCTTAAGGCGCTGGCGGTCATGTAACACTGGCGGGTTCGGATTTAGAGGCTAAACGAAGTCGCTCTCTCACCGTCTCCTTTCTTTCTCGGTCTCTATAACACAGAAAACAGGCGTTCAGGGTTTCCGAACTCGGACTTTTTAATTTTATTTATATTTATACCCCATACCATAATTTCATCTATCTCTAGAGTATAGTAGGTAGGTGCGAGAATGTGTCGATGACGTCAAGCATATGTCACTTCTTAGAGCCTCTAACCAAGGACCGAAATCGCAGTTGATGATATAAGTTTCGATCGCTCTTCCGACAAGCATTTGCACTAAGGTGAGGTTTGGCATGGATGATCTTGAATTGTTAGCTAATGAGGACCCTAGTGTCTGTTGGTTGCTAATATTTACTGTGCTACCAACTGCTTCGAAGATTTCGGGTTCGTTTTCAGCAATTGATAGCAAGCTTGGCCAGCTAGGTATTTATTAATCCGGTCAAGATGCTTTCGGGGTGTTAACAACCAGGCCTAGCTATCGTGTTTGACTCGGAGATATTTGTACGTTCGCGTGATGTTAGTTTCTGGCCCCTGAAAGGGACCCGTAGCCTTTCATGTTGGCTCACTCTTACCCCTTGAAACGGAATGGAATCCAATCACAGCTACTCCGGTTGGCAAACATCCACGGGCTAAAATACCATAGAATAAAAATAAACGTTAGGAATGGAATTAGAGTAGGGAGAGGAGAAGATAGAAGTTGTAGAACCATAGCTCTGGAGAGACCGTAGTGGTGAGGCACAGGTAGGTGTTGATACAGCTAGGGGCTGCCCGTGTCGCCTGTGGGATGAAGGGCCACGGACTGAGACTGAGCCAGCTCCCGTCCCGATACTTTCTGGGGGATTACATAAGCCAGCCCAATTACTCACAGCTTTCGTCGTTATTCCTAACTCTAGTTAGTGTGAAATCTGTTATGTATCATATTGTCTTAACCTTAGGCATTAAGAATATCTTTTCTAGTTTTTGATATTGCTAGAAGAGCCTGCGCTAGACCTGCTCGGGTACAGTTTTTGGTTTTACCGTACTGTACTATTCTAGGTTAGCGGCTATTAATCACTGTTTCTTCCCCAATATAATGAATTTATAGTATAGAATTTGAATCGGTGAAAACCTGGAATCAACAGAAATTACCATGCTTCAACCTTGCATGAGCAACTCTATCTCGACAGGCTATGGATGATTGATCTAATGCCTACAGTAGACGCTGAATCCTCTTCCAAACCTTACTTACTTAGCGTCCGAGGGGTAGATATAACTTTGAATTTCAAAGCGACGTATCTACAGTCACCCAACTCAAGGCTCACGTTCCATTGAACCCAAAACCAACTCTAAAAACAGGACTAAGAAGCAGCCCCATGCTTGCCTACCTAGTCACTAAATCGCCTGATAGACAAGAATCCTTCAAATGATTGCTTGCTTGCTACCTTTTCATCGACTTACCTAACAGATTGTCAGTGGTCATAGCTCAAGATTCAAGGGCTCAAGAGTTTCAGATCCTGACAAAGCAGAAAATAAAGCCCTTTTTGTCGGGAAGCACAGATAGCTCAGAGAAACCTGCCAGAGGTATGTTGATAGATACTGCAGGTTGGTAAGGAAGTCCCACCCCTTTCATTCCCCCACATTCCTTCCCCCATTGTCTGTCTAATCTGATTCATTTCTACTTGCTCGCCTGCTTGCCTACATCGCCTACATGCCATACATATCACTGTCGTCTTCTTACATTTCATTCTTTCCTTCATTGCATTGTGTGATGTAGAAAGCAAATCACAAGGAAGAACAGGGAAGACACCAGTCACTATCCACTTTCTCTTATCATGCACTCTATTCATTATTAAGCGAGCAAAGCCATAGCCAGTCTGACTACCTAACCGGGTAACTTGGCATGGCACGACGCACTACGGGCACATGCCTCTCTGCGTACCCACGTCCCGTCCTTTCCTTGCCCCTCGCCTGATCGCTCCACTATCCAGGCTGTCTCTCCTCTTGTCCGTCTATCTTCTCTTTGCCCACCAGAGCGGACCTGACTACTAGTAACCTGGGCATTTTCCGAGAAACTAATCCTTACCATACAGCCTCTTGTTGTGACTACGCAGCCGCAGTATGCTATCGCCGTCACCTGAAAGAGAGGCAGATAGACTCACCATCTTCCACAGTACGTCTTTTCTGACGACAGTGGAGCTAGATTAGCTGGTTAACTGCGTTCTATCACCATGTTTGGATTACCGGGCGGATGAAATTGTGCGCAAAACACCCCCAAACCTAAAGCTACACAGCGTTGCTTGCTCTTTCTCTAGACCCTTGTTCACATCATCGGACACTTTTACATACAGTCTTGGTAGCAGGGCCTGGTGCCGACCTATGGATCTCGACAACTGGCTATCAGACAGAGAGAATCGGCAAAAACACAGCAATTATCTTGCACACTGCAAATATCATCTCTTGGTACTAGCATATGCTAACGCGATACTATAGAAGTCTGACGCATGGCCGGCGAAGTGCTCAAACGTATCGTATCCGAGAGAAAGAGATGCCTCGGGTTGGCATCCCATCATGACCAAGCAAAGCACACAGCTCTTCCTACCAGATTGCGCCCACTGCCATTCGGAAACCCGACCTAGTCCGATACGCGGTAGATAACGCCCTCAGCAGAAGGCCTTGCGTGCATACGTGTGCACCGTCCTTCCCCTCCCTGACCGGCTCCTAATAGTTCTACAGGGCAGATATGCTGCTTTGCTTGGCAGCTTGCCAATATCATGGACTTTATACTCATACAACTTCAGCGCGTCCATCGCTCCCGTACCAGCTTCCCTTGCAGTTTCCCCCCGTTAGGAGGGACGGGTATTTGGGTTGCTAGAAGAGAGCTTGCAGAAGCGCCATATGCAACAAATCATAGGGCCGGGAACTTTTGTGTGCGTGCTTGCAATCCCAGAAACACCCCTACCTAGTCTAGTTCGGAGATGAAAGTTATGCTGTCTCTCCACATTCTCCCATCCCACACTGGAGGAATCTAGAGCCAAGATGACTCGACACTCTACTCCTCCTCAGAATCACTTTCCTCACTCGTGTCACCGGCCTGTACTTCAGGCGTGCCCGGTGTCGGCTCTTGACTGGCGCTGCCTCCCCGCTGAAGCTGCGCCTTGAGTTCGCGTAATTGCTCTATCTTGCGTTCCTGCTCATGTTTGTTCATTGGCTTATTTTTCTTAGGTTTTGCTGGCAAACCGCCCGCTTTGGCCTTCGTCTCAGAATCCGGACTGAGCTGTCCGCTGAACTCGGGTCGTTTCGCAACAGCCTGACGGATATGCGGATGGGACTTATTGATCAGGTCATACAACTTTCCGAGCGCATCAGAAGTCAAACTATCTATGTCTAACTCCATCTCGCCCTCGTCGTTCTCCTTCGAGGAATTAGCTTCACTGTCTGAATCCGAGATGTCGAGGAAATGGGCACTTACAGCTTGACCAGTGTCTTTCTTGATAATTTCAACGGCTCGCGTAAGGGTATATCCGTCGAGTTCGTTGATGCCGTCAGCAATGACCGCCTTCTCCATTGCCCCAATCACCCGCTTCTTAGGCTGGGGCGCCTTTTTGCTGACATTGGATGGCTTCTTGAACGTGTTGGCAGAGCCGGATGATCTCTTGTTCCCACCAACTAGCCCGTTTGCAGCAGCCTTGGATTTACTCTTTGAGCTACTCTTCTTCTTCGACTTGGGCTTCTTCTCGCTGTGGGACTTGGTCTTCTCTTCTACCAACTTTCGCTGGAGCATGGTGACCATGGACTGTTGAACCTCCATCATGGTAAGGTCAGGCTTCTTCGAGTTCAGTAGCTTGTTAAGCTTTTCCTGCTCCTCATTCAGCCTCTGTTGAAGGCTCTGAATCGCGTCACTATCTTCCTCGTTGCCTTCGCCATCACTCTCATCCTCCGACTCTGCGTTGCTATGCTCAGGACTCGCGGCAGATGCATGGATAGCAGAGGGAGCGGCCGAAGGGTAATGTCGCTCTATCCACGAGTCCTTTTGAGCCAATTGACTTTTTAGTAGCTCTTCCAGAAGTCTGGCCTGACTGGTGACTTCATGGTCGGCGCCATTGAATAACTCAGAGTTGCGTATAATCAGTTTTATGTCCTTCTCCACGTCCTTTATGTTCTTATATTCTCCATCATAGTTCTTCTCAGTCATGGTCCCGAGATCCATGGGTTTCTTTATTATCTTGAAATAATTGGGAATATTCAAGGCCACGGGATCCACTGGTGCCATAAACCATTGATTGATGGCATAGTGCTTGACCTTTTTCACCTCTTCAAGGGCCCAATCGATAAAACGCTGTTCAGGGTCCAACTTCTTCTTACGATTGGCCTTCGAGGCATATTCTGGATCACGATTCTTGGGAGGATGAATTGGTCGCTTTGGCCTGTCATGGTCTTCACGCGTTGAATCACGTCGGATCTGAGGAATGCCTGATGGAGGTATAGCAAAGGCTTGAGCTGTCGCAGAGGCGGGGGTAGGTAGAGATGATGCATCGGCTTTCGCCTTGGGACTCGCGAGCGGAGCCTGTGTTTGTGACTGCGACTGCGACTGACGCCGTGGTTGAGTCGTTACGCGGGGTTCGGTGTAGCGAGTTGGATGCGCCTTGCCCTTCTCAGGTTTGGCGGGCGGTTTACTCTGTATGATCTCGGGCATTCTGACGAGAATGTAATCTCTTACCTGGGCTGCAGCGAGCGAGACATCATGATTGGCGCCGTTGAAAGTAACAGCATTTTCGTAGAGCTGGTTCAGGTCAGCTTTGAATTCACCATAGTTGGCGTACTTGTCTTCGCGGAGCCTGGCCTCCATGAGAGAAATATCGACAGGGTTGTCAATCTTTGCTCTGTAGTCATTCCACAAAGCAGGCCATAAATCCTGGACCGACTTCTTAAAGTTGCCGCCGTTTTTGGTCTTCTTCACATTACCCAAGACTTCTCTAAGTTTCCTGTTCTGGAAGGGAATAATAGGCAGAGAGTCGGGGATGGCACTATCCAATCCATCGGCGCCTGCCTGTGGAGTGGGCGCATCGGAAGCCGGAGGGTTGTTTGCCACTACTAAGGAGTCTGCTACCGCTTCAGTAGCGTCTTCTGTTTTGGCGCGCTTCGCGGCGGGCTCCTCAATGTCATCATCCTCACGGCTACGGGATACCTTCCCTGGCGACGGGGCGGCCTCAGCCATGGTAACATCTGCCTGCGTAGGAGATACGTCCTCTGTTTCCTGCGTCGCCTTGATTTCCAGTTTCGATATATCGGCGGATTGAGTGGAGTCATTAGAAGAGGATGGAATCGCTGCATCGCTCAAGGCCGATGTGTTGTTTTGCGTGCTGTCGATAGGTGCTGCGCTTGACTCTAAGTTTGGACGCTCAGTTGATACGTCGACATCCATGGAATCTGGAACAGGGTCTGGCATCGACACATCGGCAGTATCATCTTTCGGCGCATCTTCTGGCGCTTTAGATTGTGCCTCCGTAAGGGCCACCGATTCGATCTCACGCTTAGCCGCCGCCGTTGGCTCTTCAGTTGTAGTGGCCTGCTCGCCATCCTTTTCAACTGCATTCTCCACCAGCTGTTTGTCTTTATCCTTTGACGTTCCATTCACTTGCTTAGTCTTGGTGCCGTCGGTAGCAGGCACATCAGAAGGCTGCTTCTCAGTGGAAGAGTCTGGCGACGCGCCGTTGGTGGTAGCTCCCTTCTGGTCTTTGGGTCCATCTCTCTCATTCTCCGAATTTTGTGCAGGTTTCGGTGTGTTCCCATTAGTGATGGGCGCAACTTCTGACTTTGCAGGTGTTTCATTTCCGTTGGTATTTCTAGAAATCCAATAAGCAACAATAGTCTTAAAAGGTACTTACATGGAACCAAACTTACCCATCCACAGGCTTCGCAACTGGTTCATCAATTTCCATCGCTTCGGCGGGCGCAGGATCTGTCTTTTTCTCCTCCAGCGATAGGCTTTGTGGCTCTTTGGATGCCATTTTAGCCATTCACCGGGGCGGCAAAGCGCAACTGGGAGAATGGAGAATCTAGTGCTTCAGGGCTGAACTGATCGACGAGACGGACATGAACAACAGTCTGCACTCCTTATCTGTCCAGTGACAGTTCATTAGTTATCGGCGTAACTTGTCGCATGGAATGCAGGGCCAATTTGCGCAGGCAGTTCCAGTAAGAACTAATTAACGCGACGCGAAAAAGTGATGTAAACGGAATCTGGCGCGCCCGAGAAACCTTGCAGAACGGCAAGGGTGAGGTGAGCAGGGGGCAATGGTGTTGAATGACTAATAGAAAACCAGAACTTGTAGATCGCCTGAGACAGACTTATAGAAATAAGCCGAAGTGATGGGCTGAAAGCGCACGAATAAGAATGGGAGATAATTAATGGTGCAAGTAGATGATGTGGTCTTTACAAACAATCGTGCCGCGTAAAGTGGGATTGAAGGTCAATGTGGTGGGCTTTGTGCAAATGCGACAAGAGCGGTAGCGGTACCGGCTGGGGGTGCAGTGGTCTGTTTTACTAGTACATGTGTACCTACCTACCCGGTGGTGGCTGGTCTGACCAATTGAGGGAAGGAAGGCTGGGGACTAAACAATGCAGGTGCTCGAAATTGTGTTCAATGTAGGTATGCTGGGTAGGCGGTAGATACCTTAGGAAGGTAATGGGCAAGAACTGAAAGTACCTCGCCACTGGGTAGGCGACAATGCCTCCCAGTTCTTGGTACGCATACGTTGCCCATTGAAACGCGTTTGGATCGCGTGGCAGGTGGGCAACGGGCAACTAAGCCTACATTGGGCATTGAAGCTCACCCAAAAAAGGGCGTCATGATGTGCGAAACGGGATGGTGCAAGAAGGGGCCCAATTGAACTTCAAGATTGGGGTGGCCACTTCGGAGGCCAGGTGCAGGAATTGAGAACCGAGGAGCCCGGCGATCTGGTCGCGATGCAACAACCTGCGCTGAAAGTCGGTGCTGACATTGTCCTGGTCCAGGTGATGAATAGCATAGCTAAGCGCGGTGTGCAAAGCAACTGACTCGTGGCTCTCTGGTAGTAGGATGCGAAAGCAAACGTACTTCAATGATGGGTGTGCGAATAGTGGCGCAATTCAAGGGTAATGGTAGTGGGCAACGTGCAAGGCGCATAATAACAATCCGAAATAGAATGACGGTGACAAGAGTGAAATTGTTGTACGTACCTCAAATTGGCAAGAATGGATTGGGCTTGTAGACAGACGCTGCAGACGTGTGAAGGATAAGCAAGAGAACTAAGCTTCCCGGGGAATGCGCGTCAGAAATATTATCGTCTGGGTGGAGTTTGGTGCGAAAATTAAAACCAAGGTGTGCGCCAGCAAGACTCACGATGCCACTTTACAAACGTTGTTGTGGGCCTACGGTGTAAGATTGGTTGGCGTGGCGCGGTGCGACTAAGGTGGTGGCCTGTAATTGGAGAGCGGCGGGTTGGCAAATGCGCTGTTTGGGAAAAACAGACAAATCAAATTAAAAGTCAAAAGAAGAAAGGATGTCAGGTGCAGTGTTTATCAATTACTGGAAACGTCCCAAAGGTTGCTTGCAAAAAGCATCAACGCAAGAAAGGCTCGTATTAATGGATGGGAGCTTGAAGGAAAGTACAAGGGTACCTCTGAGCAGGTCTCTGGGTAGGGAGGTCTAGATACTGTAGGCAGGCCGTAGGTCGGGCCTGGAGCTGACGTTGTTGTGACTGTCGGGGATTCGGATTTAAGAGACTTTGTTGGTTGGTAAGAGAGAGGGGGGAGAGGCAGGGAGAAATAGGAGGGAAGGATGCAAAAATACTCTGGAAATTCGAAAGTGTCTTTTTCGCGTTCAAGTCCAGGTTGGGTGCATGCGCAGGCGGAGAAAAGGCGCGAAATCTTTGGTTCTGGGGCTGCCGGTTTACTTATTATTTGTAGAGACGCGCCCGTACGGGCCCATACCTAGCTCGAACCCCTAGCCGTTCAAATCACTGCCCACTCCAGAGTCGGTCTAGCACAGATTTAGGACAAGGGTCACAGTGGACCAACGCCCCGGGAGTACAATTAGATGATGCCCAAACGAACCAATCAACAACGCCTAGTCTACAGGAAGAGGATCCTCTGTTTCCTTGAGCGGGATAGCAAAAGAACTTCAGCAGAAGACGACTATGTACTTAACTTCTCAGATACGACAAGAGAATCTCGGGTCATATAACACTCTTTATTCTTCTGGCTGTCATATCCCGCGTATGAAGAACGGACATGATCATTCCAGCACATATGCACTCGATGCGACGAACCTTTCAACTTCCGGCGCAAGTACTTTACCTGCATCATATGTACTTGGAAAGTTTATCGGAGGTACCCCAGTCGAGACACATGTAGACAGGGACCGAGAAAAGTTCTTGCCTAGTCGGGCAGCTTAGACCAATCAGAGCGGGAGCGCATTGAATCTTGAAGGCCAATCCACCTCAAAACCCAATCATGACGCGTACTGCCTGGGACCCTGCGCATTTTGGAAATGACGGAAGCCACAGAAGTCAACTATTTCACTCCTGCATGGTAGACCCCCAGAGTATGTGTAAAAGCGACTTGACTCATTCGACTCGAGAAAGAAGTCGGTAAATCGCGAGGTAACGGAAAAGAATCTTTGATTGATGGGATTAATCGAAAGCTATAGCATGCGATATTGAAGGGGAAAATGGGCAGCGAATTCAAAAGGGAGGTAATATCATGAATTTTGTAGGTGTAGTTGCGAACAAGGGCATCTTGAATTTTGGAAGAGGATTGAACTGATGGATTGGTGTGGTAGTGAAGAAAAAAATTTGGGGTTTAAATTTGCGTTGACTATTGGGGCCCTAGAGCTGGAGCCCATGGCAATTTTGGCTCACAGCTGGCTCTCATCTTGTCAAGCGCTGGCAACTGTAGAAGCAGGCGGTACTGTAACAAAAATGTGCACGGTGCATTTCAACTATGGAAAGAAAGGGCGGGCCACCGGATACTTAACAGATACTTGAGAAATGGAGCAAGCCAGACCCAATTACATGTTGTTGCTTTGTTCCTTCTTAGTCCGTTATTGGTACCTCATCCGCGTACTATGTACCATGCTCCATACGGAAAAATTCGACCTTATCATATAGTGCTAGCGGCCATCTTCCCTGCGACCACCTAACCTTATCAAACAAGCAAAAAAAAAAGTTGTAGCCAATTGGTTTTTGGGTCTAGAAGGCCATTGAGCTACTCTTGTCGCCTAAATCCAACATACAACTACGCAAAACCACGCAAAGCAGAGCTAGACCATACATCTCTATGCCCATAGCTCCATAGTACCTGTTTTCTCACGACCAAGCTTTTAGCAAAGATGTCTTCAAAACGGAAGGCGCCCGCCAAAATCGCCCAGCCGGTTGTGAGGCAAAGTGCAAAGCAGCCTGTAAAAGCCCATATAAACGAGTCCGAGACAAGTGTGTCAGTTCCCGAGATCGTAAAACCTGACAGTGTCGACCCCACGGGAGCTATAATAGAGATATCAAGCGACCCCGAGAGCAGCGACTACGAGCTCTCTGACCAGGAACATGATCAAGCAAACGGAGAGAGGGCACAAAAAACCAGTTCCAATGCGCAGAGGCCGGCGGATGCCGTACAACAGAAGCGTAATGATGATTCTGGCGCCGATATTCCCATGGCTGAGGCAAACGCTCCAAACGACGCCGAATCCGACCAAGAGGTAGCACAGCCTACATTAGGCGAACTTGCGCGCGCGCATGGTACAATAGACGTTACTTCGGCGATAGCTCAACAGTCGAATTCCGTCGTTGCTCAGGGCCGGACTGTCGCGCCTCCGAGCCACTCATCTTTAGGAACCGTCCTCTCTCAGGCTCTCCGTACGGACGATTCAGCTCTCCTTGAATCATGCCTTCGTGTTCACGACAACAACACCATCAACAACACCATCCAAAGACTCGATTCCGCACTTGCGGGGACCCTTCTTCACAAGCTAGCATCGAGGATGCACCGGCGGCCTGGACGAGCCGGTAGCCTCATGACCTGGGTACAGGCTACCCTCGTGTGCCACGGAGGCGCGCTCGCGGCACAACCCGGAGTCATTAAGAAATTGCGTGAACTACAACGGGTCCTAGACGAGCGTGCGAGAGGTCTGAACTCGCTGCTGGCGTTAAAGGGGAAGTTGGATCTCATGAACGCGCAGTTACAGTTACGGCGGGAGCAATGGAGCACCGAAGACGTTCAAGAAGAGGAAGGTATCATCTACGTAGAGGGAGAGGATAGCGATGCGGAGATGGCGAATGGATTGATGGATTTGGACGACGATGAGCTTCCAGTCACCAATGGTATAATGGATGACGAGTCAGAAGATGACGATCTACCGAGCGATGGATCAGATGAGGAGGAAGAGCTTGATGTCGAGGAAGAGTTGGACGAAGATGAGGTCAATCACGATGATATCGAATCCGAGGATGAAGATAGCGAGACCGAGGCTGCACCACAACCACCTTCCAAGAAGTCAAAACCTTCAAGGGGAAGGTGACGGACATGATAACTAAGAAACGTTGAATAAATAATACTAGGACCAAGGATGGAATACCCATCGTGTGTATCGCATCTGGAACTTGTTGTGTTGGAGACATCATCGCTTTTAACGAGGCCAAGGTACTTTAGGTATATGGTGTGCCTCTGATGTGTGCACGCAAAAGGAATCCGGATTGAAACCGCGATGAGAGTCTCCTGGTCATCTACACCTAGGAATTTCGATAGACAACCACTGGTAGTTACCAGTACTACTGGGCAATGTCGTTTTATGCCAGTATATTTGCGTATCATTAAGCTCCCTGTTGACTGGGTAGGTAGGTTACAAGTACGATTCAAACTGGATATTAAGCCTCAAGAATATATTGCTTATGTCCTCGTTTTTCCCGTAGTTCTCTGTAGTATGCTATGTTGATGTAGGAATGTTTGATCTTCAATAGGTAAGTCGTAGCTGTTCTCACGCAACGTGCCTCTTGCTGCCGTTGCCCCACACCCATGCTGTCGGCACACTCAATAGCAAGACTAGACTGGACTTTATTGTGGATACCCACTATATTCGGTACTTACGCCAATGACTTTCAGCGCGTTTGTCGCGTCATAGTAGGTACCTAGGATACGGTACCTGTGTACGCCTCCAATAAGAAAATCACTTTAAGACCAGTCGAGGACAGGGTATCAGAGAGAAGGTTTTTCCATAGGTAATCACTCCAAACTGGAGTTGTTGATGTTTTCAAAACCGTTGTACTTTCTAAAGGCATACGGTGTGTTTAATAACGCATAGCGTTCAGGAGCTGAGGAATCCGAAAGGATTTAAAATATAAAAACACCATGGTAGAATGCCCAGCATGTATGAAACAGGTCCAATCCTCCAAGATTAACGACCACCTCGATTCGGGATGCGAAACTTTTATCATTGAAAACCCTCCCGTCTCTTCCTCCTGCCCTCCTCACGCCTCTTCTACACATCCTCTGAATAGCTCGGCGCCGTCAGGTACACAAAAGCGTCCTGCTTCCAGCTTCTTCCAGACACCATTGTCCAAGAAACAAAGTCGAGTCCTCACGCCGATAATCAATGGGGCCGAAGGCACATCGAAGCCGAATCCTGGATTGAAACGATCGTTTGAGGAGGGACCGGGCCACTATTCCTCCGATGCCGACGGTGATGTTGACCCGGACACTGGTGGTGCGGATGCCCCCAACAAGTCAGAAGATGTACCTGCTACGTCGCACAGCCCTCTAGCGAAGAGGCCCAGGACGAAAACGAGTCGTGTTGCACCCTTAGCCGAGCGTATGCGCCCGCACACTATCGACGGAATATTTGGCCAAGAACTCGTCGGTCCGAACGGCATATTACGATCCCTCATCGAGACGAATCAGATCCCCTCGATGATATTATGGGGTGCGTCAGGCACGGGTAAGACAACCATAGCGCGGTGTATAGCAAACATGGCCGGGTCACGGTTCATCGAGATAAATGCCACTAGTTCGGGGGTCGCGGAGTGCAAGAAGATGTTCGCGGAGGCCGCTAACGAGCTGGCGTTGACGGGCCGCAAGACCATAGTGTTTTGCGACGAGATACATCGCTTCTCGAAAGCGCAGCAGGATGTTTTTCTGAAGCCCGTTGAAGCAGGCACCATCACCCTGATTGGCGCGACGACCGAAAACCCTAGTTTCAAAGTCGTCAACGCTTTGCTATCTAGATGCCGGACCTTCACGCTGCAGAAATTAAGCACAGAGGCTATACAGCAGATATTGTCGCTGGCCCTCCAATCCGAACTCCCCTCAGAAACATCAAGCCCACCTCCACCGCTCGACGACGAAATGCTCGCCTACCTCGCCAACTTCGCAGACGGTGATGCTAGAACGGCTCTGAATTTGCTCGAAATCGCCATATCCCTCGCGAACCGGGGCGAGGTGACGAAAGAAGACATGAAAGCGTCCCTGACCAAAACCCTCGTGTACGACCGCGCGGGGGACCAGCACTACGACACCATCTCCGCCTTCCACAAGTCCGTGCGCGGGTCCGACCCGGACGCGGCGCTGTACTACCTGGCGCGGATGTTGCAATCGGGCGAGGATCCCCTATTCATCGCGCGGCGGATGGTGGTGATCGCATCCGAGGACGTCGGTCTGGCCGATAATTCTCTGCTCACGCTCGCCACCTCCGCCTTCACGGCCACGCAGCAGATAGGCATGCCCGAAGCCCGTATCCCTTTAGCACATTGCGCGGTAGCTCTGTCCTTAGCGCCGAAGAGCACGCGCGCGTATCGCGGGCTGGGGAATGCCTTTGCGGCGCTGAGGGAACCCGGCGTGGCGGGCCTACCTGTGCCCATACACCTGCGCAATGCGCCCACGCGGCTCATGCGCGAGCTGGGGTATGGCAAGGAGTATAAATATAACCCCAACTACAAAGACGGCAAGGTGAAGCAAGATTACCTCCCCGAGGACCTCTTCGGTCGCAGGTTCCTAGAGGATAGGGACTTGGGCACCGAGATTGATCCTGATTTAGCCGTGGACGATGCTTGATGCTTGATTCTTGATCTTTTGATTGATTATTGGTCAAGAATGATCGAGCTATTGGCTAAAAATCGGGACATGGCGTTTCGGGTCTTTCTTCTAGCTATGGAGTATACAAGGAGAAGGCAATGGGCATAGGCAGAATCATAAAGCGAGAATGGGAAGGATGGCACAGGATAGGATGGAATATCCAGATGCTCTTTGGAGCAAAACCAACTAACATAGGGATATGGCATGCATGCATGGTTTTCGAGCCTTGTTTGGTTTTGTCTTGTTTCTTGTCTATATACCCCTTGTATACACATACCTCTTTGCATTCATGTAGGATAATGCTTTGAGTAATGCAACAAGTAACCATACAACTATGAAGTTTCTCCACTAAATGTCTGTCTATACCAGTATACGGCGGTGTGAAGTTGTAATATGACCGTAGTAGTTTAAATGTCAATCTCGATCCAGCATGTCTCTGGAAAGGCCACGCAGAAGGCCATCATTGAATATCAGCAAATATAATGTAGTGAACAAAGAGTACTGGGGTTTAATTTGCCCGTTCTTTGAATTCTTGCTATATCCGTTGGGTATTGCATACCTGTTGTACATTTGTCCTTTATTTCTTTGGGTGTTTACTCTTTTCCAGAATTGGAACACCCATAGCAATAAGGGTCATGGAACTTGCGTTCAAACACTTTGCTGGAGCTGTGGTACTCCTTTAATGGCTTTCAAGAAGCATCCTCCAATGTGATAGTAGCCTTTCTAAATGGGGTATCGCCCTAATGATGCTCTGCTTTATCTAATGTGTTGAGTTTTTCTTCTTCAAGCTGCCTGTTGAGGACCACAGCCACACTGGATCGTAATGTGGACAAAACCATCTTAGGCATCTATTCCAAATAACGCCGATTTATGCATGAGAGTAATGTCTAATCATCTTGATGTTGTAAACACTCCAGGTGCTGTTAAGAAAATTATACCATGAATGATTCGCCACAACCGCATTCCTCCTCTACGTAACTGTCAGATCACACTCATCTCTCTGCGTATCCATTGTGTTATGGGACTTACTTATGTTGGGATTCCGGAAAATGAATCGTTGGTTGAGTTTATCTTCTACCCAGTCCATCTCGCTCCCTATAATACTAAACAGCGCTTTGCTATCGATCAACACCTTGACTCCGTCTTGTTCCACTTCCTCGTCAAAGGCCCCGGGCTTGTCGACATATTCTAAGTGATATTGCAGGCCACTGCAACCCCTATTCCGCACGCCGACCCTGATTAACTTGGGCTCCGGTTGATCTAATAGTCCCCGCAATTGTTCTACGGCCGCAGGCGTGAGCTTCATGGCAGCCTTGCGTGCTTTGAATTTGCGCTTCGGCGGGACAGGTTTGGACTTCTGTGCCTCTTGCTCAGGTATCTTTTCTGGCTGTGGTGATGATGCTGCAGCTTCTGCTTCAGGTTCTTTAGGTTGCGCAGGCGGTCGTGTCTCGTGTACTACTGGTATAGGATTGGCAATTGAGGTTTCGGGTATTGGCTCGTTACGAGGCGAGGACGGTAACCTCGAAGGGAGAGGGTATGACTGAAAGGGCGAGCCGGAAGATTGTATTTTCTCTGATGTTGCCCATGACTGTGTTTGCGAGAATCGTCGAAGAATATGTAGACATGGACGTGTCGACGACTTTGCGGCAGGACTTAGACAGTTGGCTAAAGCGCTCGGCGCCCGTTGCAGCGCAATCCTTGGTAAATTCATGGCGAGCGTTTAAGAGCCAAGCTCTGCTAAGAATGCAGGCCGTCGCAAATACGAGAACTTGATTTGTAAATGTCGCAACGGGATTCCGGTAGCACCATATGCTCAAACTTCCAGTGGCCAAAAAAGGGCGAAAGGCGCTTGTATGTAGGTGGTAAGTGGTATGATGTAGGAAGTATCAAAAGAGTCGTTGCAGTATTCTAGCGTTGAATGGCAAGAAGTGGGCTGATGTCGATTGCTTTCAAAGCAAAAGCACCTGACACTTTTCGGAGTCTGATGACATACATTATAGAGCTCAAAAGACAGTACCCGATTGTGACCGACAACCAATGAAAATGCTTGCAATTGTCACCCTCACTTAGTCAGTTCTATATTTTGGGTCTCGGGTAAGTTAGTTCAGAAGGTAGCCTTTCGTCTTAGACTCGGTACTGATAAGGAGGTACTCTACAGTTATTGAGACAGTGTCCTTAAATTAATTGCACGGACTTTAACAACTCTAGCCACGATGCTGCAACTCATCCGTTCGCCAGTGATTGTTAGGCGTATTGGCCTTGTAAGTGCGTTGTGCTCGAGCGCGTTCACCGTCCGATGTCGCTGATCATATCTCTGCGACAGCCAGACGTTCTATAGGTGTGTATAACATACCAGCATACACAATTCACTCGTTCATATTGCTGTCTTTGCAAGCTCAGCCTTACAACTGCCATGACTATTTTGGGCCTGCTGTACTCCCGCTACAATGGAAGCCTCTCCTTTGACCAAACAGGCACGACCTGAAATATTCCAGCAAAAGATCGTGAAGCTGTACGAGGCGTTATTCAAGGTTTGAGAGCTTATCCCCCCTGATTTCATATCATATCACCAAAATATTGACCAAAGCTGACATGATAATTGCAAGGTATGTTAAACTCGCCTACAACGTTCATCTAACCCGGAATCGCTTCAACAAACCTATACTGATCCCAGTCTCCGCCACTAGGACGATGTCGATGCCGAAGGAGATAAGCCCGAGGGCTTCTGGCGGGAATTCTTCCTCTTAAAGCCCGACCGAGTTTCGCTATTGAAAATACTTGACGGATTCGGACCAGACGATTTGATACAGCTTCAGCCCCAAACTCAACAACTATTCTTTCGCGCAGTAGCCTGCCTCAAGTCAGGGACTGGTACTGCCGACTTACATGCGCTCGAGGTATGAATCTGTCCTACCACATAGGCCAAGCCAGGTCGGGATTTCCTGGACCTAACTCATATCGTCCAGACATTAACGACCTTCTTTTCCGCCGTCCTTCCCAAGAAATATACAAACCCGAGCTCGGACATAATAACCATCTTGGCCGGGCTCGATCAGGTGGACACGGTCTTTACCGACTTTGTTGGTGCGCTAGATAGCATTATTCGCAACGGCAAATCACGTACGTCTTACGATCTCTAGGGATACAGATGCATCATTGACAAAGTGTGGCTATAGTTGAAATACGTCAGCGAGCCATCGAGGTTGTGTTATCTATCACCTCTGGTGCATATCAGACAAGCCTCCTGACATACTTCATCCAAAGAGACCTCTTCCCGGCAATTATGAAGGTTTGAGACCTTGTACCAGAATCACCCAGTAGCTATCACTAACAAAACGCAGTTTATCCAGGACTCCGATACTCCAGATAGGGTGTTAGAGCCGTTTACACTGCTTGGGCTGTTGGCCAATTACAACAAGTTCGAGTTCCAGAACCCCTACCAGCTTCGACTCAACGACTTTGTGAACGAGGCTGCCATACAGAAGATAGTTCGATGTGTCGGACAGACTTCCAAAAATTTGAGAAGCCAATATCTCGATATCCTCCAGGATCTGCCCGAGGGTTGGTCTTTATCACATACACTCAGTGTCATAGGCCTGGGAAAGATTGCTCCCGGCGCCAAAGCAAACCAGAAACCTAACCACGACGAAGAGACAGCAAAACAGATGTTTGCTAAACTGTCAGTAATCCTTGTTCCGACCTATTACGTGACTAACATGTATTAGGCCCGGCGAAGAGGCGGCTGTATTGCTTGGAACTTATGACTTTAGCCACGCTAATAAGCTCTTTTGCTTTAACTTGGTCACCATGCCCGCAGAAAAGGGGGAAGAGCAACCGATTTCCAACCTGCTATCCCTAACATCTTACCTTCTTCAGCACGCGTTTCTCTCGAGTAGGGCTACGAATTATGCGCACCTGAGTCTGATGGTATTCCGATTACTCATCGAAGACCAGATTCTATGCAAACGGATATGTAGTGAGGAGAGTAAAGTTGCTGTGCGGTTATGTCGACAGCGGCAACCGTACCTTCCTATTGTCAAGGGTGACCGTATCCTTGCTACTTGTATATTAGATACCATGGTTGATGGTATCAATCACAATCTTCGCCGGAGATTAGACGTGAGTCTGTACACGCTCTGTGTTGGTATCACGTTGCGGATTGTGTCCTATCTATCGCGATCCCGAACGCGCATACAGTATCACTGGTCAGAGTTGTTCCGCTCTCTTTTGGCACTTATCCGCTTCCTAACCACGTATGCGGCCGATCTGAAAGACTTGCCACATTTTGAGACCCTGCTGGATCTCGTGGTCAATCTCTTAGCCCTGTCACTTTCGGCTGGAGAAGCATTCCTTCCAACCCCGGCGGCGTATGATGACCTCTTCTACAAGGTGGTAGAAAGCGGCGAAGTTCTGGTGAAATTCCGTGATACGTACAGCTTATCAAAGCGGCCCTCGAACTCAATCGATACACTCGTCAATGTCACTGCGCATTACAAGTCGTTGTTAGACTCGGGAGGATCAAAGAAGAATCTTACCAGCATCCAGGTCGCAGAAGTGATCAAACAAGGCTACGAAACATTAAGCATCCAAACGAAGGAAGGCCTAGACGGTTGGGAAAGGTATCGAGAAGCCGATGATAGGACTTTATTGAAGAAGATGGCGAGAGCTACGGTTCTCGACGTCCAGGTCATGGTACAGGCGTAAAAACCGACCAAGGGCCTTTTGTTAGAACCATACCCATCCTCACTATAAGCCATAGAATTACCCACGATAGTGTTATTTCTACGGCAGCGCAGCCTCGAGCTTACCAACAACCCGGTCAAAAAAAGCTTCTTGGCTATGTCATAACGTTGCATCACAATAGCCGACAAAAGAAACCACATCTTGGGCCACCGGAAGAAGTAGCTCCGGATAAACAGAGGACACGTTAGCGATGTCCTACACCCTACAACAACATTACAATGGATTTACTCACGATATATCCGCGTGTTGCCAAATGGCGACTCAGTTCTCCAAGTTGGCAGACTTGAAAAACGCGGTTTACCATTGCTAACATTCGCCTCCGGACACCGGACATATCGCAACCTGCTGGCCCGTCATGGCCCATTTTTCCCGTCCGCCAAGCATTTCGACTGTGGCCAAGATTGCCGTCTTCGCCTTCATCGCTCCTTGGCTCTGGGGTTTCATCTCCTCCATTCTCGCACCATATCTACCGCACGCTCTCCAGCCTTCGACGCACGAGAGCGAGGCGTCACCGAATCCAGCCTACGAATGCCGACCCCACTCATATTCCACTGAACTAGTGTCTCTCGACCCGCTCCTAATCTACATCGAGAACTTCCTACGCCCTTATGAGATCACCGAACTTCTCGAGGCTGGCGAGAGTGGGTTCTCCCCGTCCACGGTGTTCAAGAATGGCAGACTCACGGGGACGGCCGATCGGACTTCATCTTCGGCGGGCTTGCCGCGCGACAACCCAACAGTGGATTGCATACTAAAACGAGCCCAAAATTTTATGGGAAGCATGATAGATCCGAATAAAGACGATATCGGGCCACCACAGCTCGTACGCTATACGGCAGGGCAGCTTTTTAATAAACATCATGATTGGTATGACAAACCTCAGCCCACACGCAAGGGAATGCGCGGGAAAGGAAGGTCATGGAATCGCATGGCAAGTTTCTTTGCCATCCTGGAAGATCACTGTAAGGGGGGCGAGACGTGGTTTCCATACATCGACAACACGCACTCTAACAGGGATGACACGCATCGTCTCTGGCGATCACACGAGGATGGCGGCCTCGCCTTCAAGCCAATAGCGGGCAATGCGATTTTCTGGGTCAACTTACATGCCAACGGCACCGGTGATGAACGGACCATTCATGCTGGACTAGAAGTGACTGAAGGCTTGAAGACAGCTATGAATATCTGGCCGAGGAAGTTTTACGACTGAATGATGGATATTTGTTTCAGTGCTGGACTAGCGTGCAGCCTGGTATAGATTCTCATTGTATGTAACCTACTAATGGTCATTAATGTTAGAGGCCGTTTCCGTCCTCTTCCTCTACATGTCGTGTACTCCGTTTGCATCTGTTCCTATGGTTTCTATAAGGAGGAAAATTTCTCCTGAATCAAGCTACTAGTTTTTACCTTGTTTCACAGGCCATTGCGCCAAACCAATCCTGTTCTCTGAGTATCGTGAGTAGTCTGAAGAGTAAACGGTTACCCGGATTCGACTCAATCATAATAAGCATTATGGGATCAGGTGGATATTTGCTCCATTCACTAGAAACGACGCATACTCCTCTCCTGGTACACAAGTCCCCCCTAATATGCGAGAGCTCTCTACCTCTATTGCTCCCCCTCCTTCTGTTTATATATATAAATATTATTGTTACAAATTGTTCCATTAAAAAAAAAAAAATTTTGAAATAAGAAAGTAAAGTAAAAAAAAAACGTACAACACCGAGGATTCGCTGGTCGTCACCGACCCAACTACTGATTCGGCCCTCACTAGCTTATCTATGGGAGAGCGGACGGGATCCCGAGTTCTCTAGTGGGTATGGTCGTACGTGCTAGGCTACTCTGCTACATTAGACTATATACTGTCTAACGTAAGTTAGAGGATGAGTGAGCAGACGCTGTTAGGGGCATTCTAAACCAGAACTGCCTACCTAATTATTTATTTAGGATCGGAGGGGAAATGCAAACAAGCAACAGTAGGTAACCAGTTCAAGCTGAAGCACAAGCACAATCCCAGCAGCAGTTCGTGGTTAGTTTTCAAGGTATCATGTTATGTTATGTTATGTTATGTTATGTTATGTTAGGTAGCTTTTGTTTAGCTTCTTCTGCGTGCGTATTGGTTTCAAAGCTCACTCTTTTCTGGATGAAGCTCAACTGTGCTCTAGGTTACGTGACTCTACTAGACCAGGAATGTTGCACGTAAGCGTCATTAATGCCGTACAAGTAACCTACACACTTGCCTGCCTAAACAGAGCAACAAACACAGAAGAAGTACATACATATTGATGTGGCTAACTAACATCTTATATTAATCTGAACTTAGGCGCTTGTTTTTCTGGTTTATTACCGCAAGAAAAGCATGTTGATGTGATGGCAGTCAGTTACATTCAAGGGATGAAACAACATGACGAAACCACATGACGAGACCAGAGCTCTTCCAGCTAATAAGTGACAAAAGACATCTGCAAAGGTCCATCAAGCCTAGGGGTCGGCACTATATCAATGGAAGATTCAGTAGTTTTTTATATTGCAATGTAGTTTGGGCCTATCTGACGCTCGTACACATTTATCTTTAGCCGTAGCCGTATACTAGGCTGGCTAGGGCGGGGATATTTCCGCTATGACATTAAACCGAAGAGAGATGTATCCATCGATCATGTAATTAATTCTCTTTTGAATAATGTAGTACTTTGAATAGCATTTTAGTTTTGTTTCGTCTTCTCATAACCGTGGTGGGTTTTCGCGTAGAGAATCGCTAAGACGCCGGGATAGATTCGGCTCGTTGTTGCTTTCTTGGTTACTGTTCATGGATCCCCCCATATTAGGCGAAGTAGTTCCGACTCTCCCTCTCTCCTGGAGACGGAAGTTCATCAACCACCGCACGTGCATTCCCAGGACACCCAGCGTGCTACGGATCTCGGTAAGTTGGTCTTTGATGGGTAGCGTCTCGTTGAAGAGCATAACGGAATGCCGGCCCTCAACTTCGCTGAGAGCCGACGATAGGCGCTCTACCTTGGATTCCACCGTTTCGAACAGCGACAAGAAATACTGATCTCGGGACTCGTAAGGGGCTGGATCTGCAGCCGCTGTATTGTCGGGTAAGCTGATATCTGGTATCGCTTCTGACGAGTTTGTTGTAGACATGGAAAAACCCTTGTTTTCGAGGAACTTGATCCGTCTCTCCTTTAACTGGTCTTTCTCTTGTAGTACCCTGAGCTCTGCACGGAGCTCTGCTAGTTGATCTCCGACCGGTCCGACCACTCTGTAGTCGCAAAGCCGGCAATGGTCTTTAAGCTGTTTGCGCCGTGTTAGGTGTGAACAGCCGAGAAGTGCGAACTTGCAAGCTATTTGTGCTTCTGGACACTCCTTGGTATGTTCGTCCCGTTTATGACGCACGTACTCTGCGTCACATAGTCCACACCTTGTTTTTCTGTTAGGACACCGATTGTCCTGGTGCTCTTCTAGCTCAGCCTTCTCGTACACATTCTCGCAATACTCGCACTTGACATCGTAGTGGAGGCAACCTTTGCTGGCATCTTTTCGGGCCACCGTCTTGTCACAGGTAGTGTGCGGGCAAGGTATGAGTGTCTTTTCGCAGTAGCGGTTTACATGATTCTCAACAAGAGACCTGGCTACGACCAGACTGCAGCCGCGCGACCTGTTGGGACATCGGACCAGCAGATTTCCGAGCTGGTTGTGGATTATCTTAGGAGCGGTTCGAGTTTCATCGTCGAGCTTTAACGGTTGGCGGTCGACCGGGCAAGCCGGGTTCAGGCTGTGAGCTTGGTGGATGCACTTCTGACAAAAAACATGGTCACACTTTGTGATGACTGGCGATATTAACGGCACGCGACATATCGGACATATCAAGTTTTCGTCTATCTCGTTCTCGTATTCAAGTGCCCTAAAATCGATAACTTGAGACGAATGTTCGTCCTGAGCGCAGGGTCGGAGGGCAATAGTGGTGGCAGTCGACACTAGACCCTCCTCGGGCGTATTTGGAGGTGGCATCACTCAGGATATATGATGTTTCGACTAACTTGAGTACTACCAATCAGGGTTCTCAAGAGCCATGAGTGTCATGGTAGAATTCGAGCAATGTTGAATTCTTTGCATTGCATTTCTTATCCTGCGTTCTCCGTTCCGGCTCTCGAGGTTGCGGTGACGACTCGAGGGTGGGGTGAGGCTGGGAGGACCCGGGCAACTTAGGTAGGCAGCTGGGGCGAAGCAGATCTCGGGCCGCGGATGGAGCTTTATATACTCGGTCATTTACCCTAAGTGGTCTAGCGTGCTTTCCTTACCACCTACTTGCTTGGTACTGCTGCACTGCTCTCTCTTGTTAACAGGTTCGACCTTCCAATCATGAACCTTAAGGATGTAGGTAGGTACCTAAGGTATGTGTACATGTAGGTGGATGAGTGATCATGTTGGTTCAAGGTAAATGAGCTATGTAGGCAGGTATTCAATGAACTCAAATGGTCGTGTAATTCTATTGCTGAAAGGAGGGTAGTTTTCACAACCGAAATCACAAGTTATCATGCTGTTTGTACTTACCTCAACCTTGTCTTCCAGATCATAGATAACAGGGCTGTGTTTCTATATATATATATATTAAAAGTAGTCCGTGACTGGTTTGATCGTAGCCAAATAAGGTTCTGGTACTGCGTTGAGCTACGACTCTACCGTAGTCTCGTCCATTGGGGGTGCCGAACACCGATCCGAATGGGCTGGAGACTCCCAGTTCCATTGCTTTCATTCTAGCATACTACTGTATGCAAGCAATAAGTATGGCGGTCCAATTGTCCACAGGAACCATGTTAAACCTTTATCTAAACACATCTACAGATGTATTAAGGTCGTATTTCATCTTTCTACAGGGGAAGCGACCCCGGGGTGGAGCCAATCTTCTGCAGCACCTGCATGGACCAATAAATGACGTAGAAACTGCAATAAGTAACCCTGACCATCTAAAAAGTGTACACACGACTTGTGCCCGCGGAGCCCCGAAGAACTTTTTATTAAGCTTTGAGGGTGTTAAGGTTTATTTACACTCAATTCCCCATTGCAACTCCGGGGGAAAAAAAACACAACTAATTGAGTTAGGCAGACAAAGGCATTGTCTTCTCTTTTTTTCAAGAAGTTCATCAAAATAGAACACAAAATGGGGCTCACACTCAAGGTCACTAATAGGTCCCCCAAGGTTCTCAAGGGCCTACCGCCCACGATTGAGGTCCCGGACAATGCCACCATTGAAGAGACGAAGAAGCAAATTGCTCGCGCAACTAAGACCTCCGACTTCAACCGCATAGGCATCTTCGATCCCGTGTCTAAGAAGACCTTCAAGGACCGCAATGCCGTTCTAGTGCAACAGGAACCCGTCATCAAGCATGGCGAGATTGTGGTCAAGGATCTGGGTATGTCACAATTCAGAAATCTAGAGCACATCCAATGGTCCCCCAATATGCATTGCGTACAACAGAACTCCGAAAGCTAATACCAGGGTTTTAACGAACAGGCCCCCAAATCTCCTGGAAACTCGTCTACCTATGCGAATACCTCGGCCCCCTGATCTTCCACCCCTTCTTCGTCACCGTTCGGAACCACCTCTATCCCGCCGTGTACCCTTACATAAAGGGCGTAGTTCCCGCGCCCGATCCTGTCGCAGCCTCGGGTGCGCTCACGAGCACGCAACAGGCCGCCTTCGCCATGATCATGGCGCACTTCGTGAAGCGGGAGCTGGAGGTCCTGTTCGTGCACAAGTTCAGCGCCAACACCATGCCGGCCGCCTTCATCATCCGCAACTCGGCTTTCTACTGGTCCCTCGCCGGTCTCTTGGGTGCGCTGGAGATCTACGCCCCTTTCTCGCCCACCGCTCTCGCCGGCGATTTCCTGTCTTCGCCTCTTGATATTGTCGGTTTTGCTCTGTACGTCTTTGGCGAGCTCTGCAATGCCCACGTGCACTGGTATCTCTCCTCTCTCCGCAAGCCCGGCGAGACGGCGCGCAAGATCCCCCGCGGTCTCGGCTTCAGCCTCGTCACTTGTCCCAATTACATGTTCGAGATCATCGCCTGGATCGGCATCATCCTCGTCACGCGTTCTCCTACCCTTATCGTGTTCATTGTCATTGGCTCCTACTTCATGTATACCTGGGGTTGGGGTAAGGAGAAGGCCTACCGCAAGGAGTTCGGCGACAAGTACAAGAAGAAGCGGTCCGTTATGCTGCCTGGTCTTTTGTAAAAAGACAACTAAAGTGTCTTGCGTAAAGAAAATGGCCCAGATGGCGTAGCCAGGTGCTTACATACTTGCTATATACCGGGTGTTCAAGAGTCATGATGTAATGTGTCACGGAGAGAGGAATGAAGAGAAACTTATATATTTGAAACGCGGTGACTATTGACCATGTTAATAATAGTAATATAGGCGCCTACAGGGTTGAAGAGAAAAGAACACAGTGACATGGGTCACTTTACAATGATATAATATGCTATACAACCGGGGATTCATCAAATCGTAAGCTCGTTAAACGTCGTTAATGCCATTCCGGGAGGGAGCCGTTCCGTAACGTGTGTTGGTTGGAAGTAGTCGGTCTGAAGTAGTCGGTCTCCAGGTTGGACCACGTTCCTTCGTGAAGATAGAGCCTTCCGGCCCGTTCAATTGATTGTTTATGTAGGTACCCCTTTATGCCTCGTTGATATAGCGTCTATCCGCATATCCGTTGCTAGTGCATCTGTTAAGCTTTCCAGGAGGGCTTCGTCGAGTGAGACCGTGGCACTTGCCATGCCGGATATATTTGGGCCGGGGCCAGGAGGAGATGGGCTTAAAGTTGTAGGTCTTTGATCTACTGTGGGTAGACAGTAATCGCCTGGTGTCGTCCTATCCACCTCTTTGCCTTTCCCTTTTCCCTCCCCGTTTTCGACGATTTCCTTATTCACACTACTACCATCACGTTCAAGCTCTTCCTTCGCACTTCTCCGAGAGTTTGTTGAGTTCCCAACTTTATCGCTATCGCCCTCATCGCCATCGTCGCCCTCACCATTATCCTCCGCGTCCCCGAGTTGTTCGCTCCCGCTCCCGGTTCCGGACCAGTAACTCCCCGAACACTGGCTGCAGCAGTCATCGCAGGCACTATGCGCGCCGCCATCCCTCGCGAGCCTCATGGTCTCTTCTAAGGCTAAAAAGTCCATCTCGAGCAGCTCGGCCCAGTTCTGCACGTTTCCCAGCTCCTTGATCTTGCGGCCAGCGTCCTTGGCGACTTTAGCCAGCTTGTCGTTCTCCCGGCGCAGCGCCTCGGTCGCTCGCGCGACTTCTTGCTCCTGCCGCGAGAGCGCCGCCGCATTGGCGTGTAACAGTGAGGCGCGCGACTGCAGCTCGCTGTCGAGCATGTTCGACATGGATGCGACGAGCGCCGTGCGCGCCTCGGCTATGTGGAGCTGCGAGTCGTGCGACGGGAGGTTCGGGCTCAGCGACATGCTGGCTGTGCTGGGACCTGAAGGCGGAACCGAGCCCTGTCTGGCGCCGACTGTGGTAGGCGGGGAGGTCGCCGTCAGAGTCGCGGTCCGCGAATCCGAGACTGACGGTGGAGCTTTGGACGTGGAAGACAGCGAGGGTGGGGATAGCGGTCGGTGGTGACTCGACGAGCTGCCGGCTGAGGCCGCGGTGGAGAAAGAGGAGGCAATGACATGTTCGTTAGACGGTGAAGCAGTCGTCGATGATGCCCGTGTTCCTTCGGCATCTGACATGACGGACGCGGACATCGGCACTGGGTAGGGAGTTGCCGGCTCGGCCGTAACAGGGTCGGACATTTCTTTATCGGGAGCAACGATAAGAGGGGGGGGGGGGGGC
>Ga0247782_1000082_pt1 | contig 130056 bp, 108 predicted proteins | sample UWRJL019104C5_FD_179928 | JGI IMG/M metagenome (GOLD analysis project Ga0247782, IMG submission 179928) | Plant litter microbial communities from Arlington Agricultural Research Station in Wisconsin, United States - UWRJ-L019-104C-5 | ecosystem: Environmental > Terrestrial > Plant litter >... | reverse complement strand
GGGGCCCCTATTTACCAGTTATAGGGCTATGTTGCATATTAGCCTTTTATTACTTTTATTGCTTACTTGCACTGCGCCTGTGCTAATACAAAATAGGTTAAAAATAGAGCAAATAAGGAAAAGTTGTGAGTCTTTTTCTGTATTAGGTTTAGAGTCGTCTCCCGATAGTAGAACATCGTTTCCCCGAAACCGGGGCGCCGGTCCTTGTCAATAAGTGTGGCTTAGGCGCAATGTGAGCAGCCACACTCAGATACCGTGTTCACGCGTCTTCAATTCGTACTATGAAAAAGTTGCTTCTCGTACTTGTCTTGGTCAGTTATTCACCACTACTGACAGTAACTTTGATACGGATAGATTTTTAAAATGTCAAGAGTTGCAAAGCCTCGAGTCCAACAACTTACAACTCCAGCGGCGCGCATACCACCGTCGAGAACCCAACAACCCCCACGAATAGACCCTTCCAGTCCGCTCTACAAGAAGACCGCCGCAAAGTACGTGCGCTTTATGGTCGCCATGCCTATCTTAGTTGTCACGTCATATTACCTTTTTGACCGACTTGCTCTGGGTCACGAACAAAAGCATCTACCGCGAGCGAAGTCTGTAGAGGAACACAGCAATTGAAGTAGAATTGGACAAGTCTCGTTTGAGCGGTAGACTTGCAATAATTATCTTGCTCTGTTGTGGCGCTGCTGTGAGCTTGTATATCCTATTGCACGGGTTCGGCTTGGAAAGTGAACATGCTCGTGCCTGGGATTTTGAAGCTATTAGTTCAACCGCGCCTCTGTTGGACCTCGCGGATATACCTACGCCGAGTTCTATACTATAAGATACTCAAGACCCTCAAGCACCAGTGCCGTATCGGTCCCGGGCATCAACCTCGAATAAGACGCTAGGGCAATAACATAAAGCCCGGTTCTGTGAATCTCTCATATTTATTGGCCGTTAGCCATCTTCAGCTTCAATGTCAGCTTAAATACCGCTTCCTCTCATCCTTTTTAGTTCACACTACAACTCGACCCTCGGGAGCCAAAGTTAAGACCATTACGCCAATTGAACAAATGATAACTCACAGCTCGAAATCATGGAATGAATTCCTGGCATTATGGGAAACAGGTCAACACATTTCCCATCAAGCAAAGCACAAATAGCCTGTCGAAATATAGTTGGGACGTGGTAAGCTCAAGGATACAAGGGCCAGGGGGGGGGGATGGTGCGCGTGGCGTTATCCATTAGGTCGGCCTTGAAATCCCGTTCCGTCTATGTTATTCAATGAATGCGTTCAATTCAAATGCATTGTACATTTGCTTAAAGGACCGTCCAAGGTTCAGGGTCGATTGGGGTTCAAACAAGCTTAAAGCGTTCATTGCTACCTACCTCAGGTACCAGTGGCATGCGACAGGGTTCACATGCTCAGCCACAGTGCTTCCTTCCAGCGGGCGCCACACAATCCACCCGCCCAGCCAGTTCAATGTTAAACCTCTTGACACGAACTTCTGTTTACAGCATCGCAAATGTGCACTATGGTAGTAAGCAGCTGGGATGCTCTAAATAGTCCATTGCATAACGTTCGGGGACTACAAATCTTCATTGCCTGTAACAGTATTTGACCTTTCTTTTACTATGATACCGTCAGTCACACCATCACGTCTCAGTACCGAGGTGTTTCTAAGTTGTCCATTACGACATTGAGAGTCACTCCAATCACATCCCCCTCTCATCACCATCTACATACCTACACCCAAAGTAAAGCTGTTGAAGATCTTTTGAAATGATTGGCACATCTTTACCGGCGTACGTTTTCATAAGAGTATCTATATTTCTGCTTCAATACACAACTCCAATATGTCTAGCTTGTGTTCTGCTCACCATAGCCTCCATGGGACTGTCAGAAACCGGCCCCCGAGTAGTGATCGGACTTCTATTGGGATACTCCATCCTTGACGCGTTTTTCGCGCTTCTGATATTCTACCCGTACAATCGACGACTAAAGCTGCGAGCTGAACACCCACCGTTGAAGTCGAAAGAAGAACGACGGAAGCTGGTCGAGCAGGTCCTTAACAACATCCCCGACCTGGTCCAATATCTGCGCGGATGGTTTCTTGGAGCTAATGAGGCCGACATTTGGAGGGATAATGTATACGAGTTTGCCTCGTGGGCCTTCTTTGATAGGCGACCACGCCGCCTTACCCCTGCGGAGGGTGAGGAGCTCGACGAGTATATTAGCAGGTTTGAGCAACGTCTCGGCCGCCCACTGAAACCAGGAAGGGGCGAGACAAAGAGCCTCCGCCTGACTTTTGATAATGTGGAAGTACGATACCGGAGCGTTATTTGGTACTTCATAGTCGGCATTGTCGACCTCGTCACATACTTCCAATTACGTTATCACGGCCTGCAATTCCACGCACTAGCAAAACCACATTCGCAATCCGTAATCCCTTTCCGTCCGCAGTCGCTGTTCGCCAAGAAGCGGTCCGTTTCTCGACTCAGCTATTGGTATAGACCACATACGGCAGAGAACGAGTTACCGGTCATTTTTCTTCATGGGATTGGCATCGGGCTCTGGCCATACGTGCCGTACCTATCAGGTCTCAACACAAGGTTTCCCGAAGATGAGAATATCGGAATCATTGCCTTGGAGATCCTTCCGGTGTCCTTTCGACTGACCGACGCGCCCCTGAGCCAGACAGAATTTATTTCTGAGATTACCCTCATCCTCGAAGAACACGGCTGGGATCAATTTGCAGTTGTTGGACACTCGTACGGCACCGTGCTGGCCATTCATATGGTCAAGTCGCCGAGTTTGAACCCACGCATTGGATCAATCGTGTTGATTGATCCGGTTTGTATCTTGCTACACTTGCCAGATGTTGCCGTCAACTTTACGAGACGCAAACCCACAAGAGCGAATGAGTATCTGCTATGGTATTTCGCAAGCATGGATCCGGGAGTGGCGCACTGCCTAGGGCGCCATTTCTTCTGGAAGGACAATATTGCCTGGAAAGAAGAGCTATTAGAGATTGTCGGACAGCAACTTATCGAACCAAAGTCGCGGAAGGTCGCTGTATGTCTTGCCGAACGAGATTTGATAGTTGACACCACGACAGTACAACAATATCTCGTCAATGGAAAGAATTGGACATCTGCGAGTAATAGTCTACAGCAGAGCAATTCCATTGATACCACTTCGTCGCCGGTCTCCGAGCATGGTGGAGATAATAACAGTATCGAGGTACTTTGGTTTGACGGGCTTGACCATGCGCAAGTCTTCGATAAGAAGGAGGCCACAGCTCAAATCATAGACCTTACTCGACGTTGTTGCGCATCGTAAGGCACCTCCGGCTGGCAGCTTTTCAGTAAAATGGCTAGAAATAGAAGCTAACTCGTCATTGGAACGAACATGGCGCTAGATATGAGATAACTTCCATACCTTTAATCCCAACATATCGTCTATAAGTGAATATCTCTACTAGGCAAACTAGCCCATTCAATCTGCTTTAGCCCGATCACCGTCCCAGCCAGTCAGCCAGACGACAACGGGTTCAGGCCCACTCCTCACAAGTATCCACACAACGTCGTCGCCCGTTTCGTTTATCTCCTGATGTTCTGTCCACGGGGGTATGAACGCGAAGTCGCCTGGCGATAATTCATGACGCTTCAATTGATCCTCACCAGCAGGGTTCGTCACAAGAATCCCCTTTCCGGAGGCAGCATAAATAATTGTTTCTAAACGGAATGAGACTTAGAGAAGTGTATGCAGCAGAAATAGTGACTGCTTTGGGGACTCATTAGTGAGGGAGACGTATGAGATTCGATTACCTTGTTCACCATGGTGATGCACCGCTGATGAGCAGTGAGGCTTAGCTACCAGTACTAGATACAATATGTTTTGATGTCAGCTAAAATGTGTTCAGGAATATTTTAACAAGTTATCCTTCAACGCATGAGGCGACCTAGGAGAGAAGTCCTTTTACTTATGTTGACATTGGTGTAGAGATATTGTCAATGATGAACGTACCAGTAGCACACATTCTATCGCTCTTCCCGATAATGGCGCCTTGGCGAACCATGGGGGAGTCCTTCGGTCTTTGGGTCTCCAGATCCTCCGCCTTAACGACTGATACCGCAGACGGTAAGATCATCGGTAATATGTCTGGCAGTAATGAGAATATGGAAGACATCATATATGCTGAATTAATATATGAGGCCGGACTTCGACAAGTTAATGGTTCGTTTATATACTTTAGGATTGGTAGGGACTTTAAGCAGAGAATCGTCGTTGTGATGTTAACCTCGTGAGCGAGGTTGGCGGAGTGACGCAGAACACGACCTAGAAAATATCTTACAACCTGGGCTTTGATCTTTAGAGGTCTATTGTTTCACGTTCGAGAAAAGGCCTTCCAGCTTCAACGTCTTGTCGTTTCGCGCTTGAGAGTGTCATATGGAAAGACCTGGCCCATAAAATATCGGTGTCTAGAGACTGTCATATTGGTGCAACGCGAAGATCGATCGGGCTAACAGAAAAAACGCCACTTGGCGCAGGTGTTGGCCTGTGCATTGCGGTCACTCCGCCTACCCCATTATACCGTATGTAGGTATGTACTATGTATTCCAAAGGACAGTCGGTATTCAAATCTCAGAACTGCTACAGATGTACAGCAACTAGGGACATCTGCACGAGGACATCATCATTTTCCATATGATCCGACCTCGGGATCCGACGCCGAGCCTTTCCCATTATCCCGTACCAAACTCAGAGTACCTATTTAAGTGGTATGTACCCAGAGTTTTCCATGAGTGTAGGCGGGATTCGCAGACCTTCCGTTGACATAACTCTAAGTAACCGGCGTGCTAGACAGATAATGTGTGGCAGATCATTGATTCCAAACACTCCAGATACACCCTAGGAGAAGTCTATTATTGGCTATGGACAACGACCAGTAGGTATCTTTCCTTGATGTTTATCTGCATATTTATTTGAGTAAGCTCGGGGTTTGACCGAGCTACCCCACCTATTTAAAGGATATATGCGCTTATCAGTCAGGAGACGATCGGAGACCGGCCGCATCCTCGTGCAGTTGCACATGGGGAAATGCTGAGTAATGCGGGGTGACAGGAATCGAATAGCTGTTGATGGAGGGACCAGATGAGGGACCCTGAATCGGGAAGAAAATATTTGAAATCGACGTCGAAAAGGATTCCAAAAAGCCACCGACTGACACATCCACCTTTGCAACAATAATATTTAGACACATACAATAAGCATAGCATTATAGGAACATTCCAGAGCGGATCGTCTTTTACAAGGTAATACAGCTTCTCTTGTCATTTAATACCCGCTAGTTGCCATCTACATACTACCTCCTACTACTACCGGCTCTTTTATATCTCGTAACTTCAGTCGCAAGACGACAATACCGCCAAAGTGTTTTCCTCCGCGTTTAGACGAACAATCCTTCGCTCAGGCGTCCCCGGCTTATCATTCGCAGCATTTGGTGCCGCCGGTCTCCAGCAAAACACCAAACAAACCTCTCAGTTTTCCAAGATTGCCGTCAAAGGGATGCACAACAAAGTCGTAATTATCGGCTCCGGGCCCGCTGCCCACACAGCCGCCATCTATCTGGCTCGTGCCGAGCTGAAGCCCGTCCTCTATGAGGGCTTCATGGCCAACGGCGTCGCCGCCGGTGGTCAATTGACTACAACTACCGATGTTGAGAACTTTCCCGGCTTCCCTAATGGTATTATGGGTGGGCAATTAATGGTTCGTTTCCCGCGGTCCCTTTAATACCTTTCTACAGTTCTAACACGCGCGTAACCCCCAACAGGAAGATATGAAAAAGCAGTCAGAGCGATTTGGCACCACCATCGTTTCCGAAACCGTGGCGAAACTCGACCTATCCTCGCGACCCTTTAAGTACGAGACGGAGTGGTCCCCTGGTGAGGTGCATACGGCCGACGCGATCATCCTAGCTACCGGTGCTTCAGCAAGAAGGCTCGACCTGGCGGGCGAGGACAAGTACTGGCAAAAAGGTGTCAGCGCTTGTGCCGTCTGCGATGGCGCTGTTCCCATCTTCCGCAACAATCCTCTGGTCGTCATCGGTGGCGGAGACAGTGCTGCCGAGGAGGCTACTTTCTTGACCAAGTACGGCAGCCACGTCACAGTCTTGGTGCGCAGAGACCAGTTGCGCGCCAGCAGTATCATGGCCAAGCGCCTGTTGGCGCACCCGAAGGTTACAGTACGCTTCAACACCAAGGGTGTCGAAATTAAGGGTGACGGCAAGATCATGACACATCTGACCGTTGAGGATACTGTCACCGGACAACAAGAGACAATAGAGGCAAACGGTCTGTTTTACGCTGTCGGACACGACCCCGCTACATCGCTAGTCAAGGGTCAGCTAGAGACCGATGCCGAGGGTTACGTTGTCACCAAGCCCGGTACCCCCTTAACGAGTGTTGAGGGTGTTTTCGCCGCCGGTGATGTACAAGATAAGAGATACAGACAGGCCATTACAAGTGCCGGTATGTGCGCCCTTTTGTCATATGTTTTAAGTACGAGATATGTAACTAACGGTTTCAACTTACAGGATCCGGCTGCATGGCTGCATTAGACGCTGAGAAGTTCCTCTCTGAGCTTGAAGAGGATGACCGCGAGGGCGCTTCCAAGGGCAAGATCTAGATTGAGTCTGATATTGCCTTTACCTCATGTTACCCCTCGCATGTCGTGTCATGTTATAGATTTGTGGCATCAGCCTCGTTTGGCCGGCTCTATAGACAGCGATTAACTACCACTTTTTTAAGTACCTAGACAGACACCTCAATTGCATTACAGCAGACTTGAATTTCAAGCCTTGGAAGGACCAAGCAACGCAATTCGTAGTCTTGGCTCGATCCTTTAGAATCTCCGTGACTCAGGCCATAGGTGAGTTGAACAACGGCCCCGGTACAGTGCATAAAATAATATAAACTGTATAGCATTTGCTTGCTTACTCATAGTATTCCGAAGCCGGGATAGCTAAGTATATATTTACCACTCCAAGACCTTCTAGAATGCATCAGGTGACCAAAGGCAGCATGCACAACATCAGTGAGGGGCCGTGTTTGAAGCCTAAGCCAAGCCTCAGTACGTCAAACAGGGAAATGGTTTACATAGTCCACGATAATGTTCTCTGTATGCTTCCTTCGACATTCCAAATAGGGATCCGCGGACTAGTTTCGTGATAGCTACATATTCGCCAAATAAACCTCTGTAAATTACGTGAGCATTAGCCTGTTGGTTAGCCGTCATCATGTCATGTGACGCCATACACGCAAGGAGTCCCCTGCCTTCTAATTCTTACCATTCAATAAACTTATTAGCTTTATATTGCTACACAACAAAATAAGTACCTAATACGAGAAGGTAGGTGTGATACCTACATATCTATTGCAAGGGCTTGCGATAGGCATGTACCTACTACGTACCAAACTCATGGATATGTTGGGAACCTTATGATTAGAGCTTAAGGTAAGATACATACCCGTTGATTGCTTTTGCGTTTGCATTAGCATTGCCCGGGCGACAGGTAGCCAGGTAAAGCATAAAGTAGGTGGGTATGTCTGATGTTTAAATACCTTCGTCTCAATCTCGTAGGCATTAATTTAAACAATCAATCAATCATTCTCGTCTTTCCATCTCTCTTCTATCAATAAACTACTCTAGACACTCTTGCTTCAGCGACTCTTCTGCTCGCTCCATCTAGTCATAAGACGAACACATCCCCATCAAATCGATCAAGATGCCTTCGTATAAGAGCTCCGGCACCAACAGTCAGGTAGGTAAAGAGGATACCCTCCAGTTATCAAAATGCCAATTTACCTTCGAGACAAGTGCCATACCCAAAGACTTAAACTTATCCGATCCGACTTGAGATGAGTAGAGAATATCTACCTATATCCCTATGCCTCTCTGGGTTGAAGATACCCATCAGTGCTAACTGACGTGCTTTCTGCGCAGGGAAACCACTACTGTGCCCGAGACTACGGCAGCAGCGCCGCCAATTCTAACTCGTACCACTACTCGAACACGTGAGTTCCGGACTCCCATCTTAGTTTCGCTATGGGAAGCTTTTGGCAAAACATGTTATACATTCACATTATTAATGTCCTGGCTACGAGACGGTTGCTGATTACCATGGATCAACAGTAATGGCTCGTACTACTACTCCAACCCCAATGGTAGCACCTACTACAACAGTGGTAGCGGATACTCGAACTACACCTCGCCCTCCGGCTACTCTTCTTCCTCCCACTCCGGTTCTGGCTCCGGCTCCGGCTCCAGCGGTAGCTCCAGCGGAAAGAATTAGAGCGTGAACACTACTGGCCCAGAACCGTCTCGGACGCTTTTATGGTACTTCTCCTCTTCTCGTCAACGGGTCTTGCTTGCTTTGCTTGCCCAGTTCAATCATGACGGGTGTAGTTCGTAACGACAGCATTTACTACGCCACGCCAAGGCACAGAAGAGGGGTTCATCTTCGTCTTTTGGTTTTTCGACTCGGACTCTAGTTTTCGTGACATTGTTAAGTGGAAAGGGAAGATGGGAATATTGCTATGCTGCGTGGTAACTAGCATCACTGCTTGCTACCCCAGTTACAATTGCAAGCACCTGAACTGTCTCTCGGCAGTGAATATGACGCAGTTTTCAGGTAACATCAGCTAATTGATCACCGCCAATAACCCGGATATTATGATCCACAGTTCTGACAGCGTACATTCAACTGCAGATGGTGAACTTGTCGAGGGCCACAATAATTGGTTTGTATCAGTCTTGAAGTAGATGTAGATGTAGCGGGACTCTTTCCGTAGAGGTCTTGCAGATATCCAACTTCCCACCAAATAACTGTGAAATAGTCTTATAGACGGTATTAATCCGGTCTTGACGGGCACTCAAAATCTCCAGGCTTATGGTAGGTACCCTGGTGACGCTGTTATGTTCTGTCAGAAAGTTTGGTTTCAGACATTCAGGTTTCATAGCGTTTGTTACAGGAGTGAAAACCTAAACGGAGCGGAATATCTTATGATTGTAGGAGGCCGGCCAGCCTCATCTACTTGTATACCTAGGAATAAGAAATTCAAATAGGTAGATATAAAGTGCGTTTGAGCAGTTGTTTAAATACCTGTATTTATCAAGGGAGCAATGTCATGGCGTTATCAACATCAATGCTAATAAACCTGCAGCCTGGTTACCTCTACCTGCATTAGTTTCGTTTGGCACGTTTGGCACGTTGGTGGTAACCCCACTGTTAACTCAGGGGTTGCCCCCTTGGTTCTTGTTGAAGCCCCACTGTAAAGTCGCATTAGTGGCGATTTAGTTCGTGCATTCTAAGATAGTTATTTAGATCAGTACCTCAGCTATAATGAGCAGATACCTGTTATAGCTATAGAAACTTAGAAGCCAAAGATGTACTATGTCCTGTATCAACAAGTAACTGATAGACCTTCCGGACGCGCCATTTCCTGACTTCGGTACCTACTGCTATTATTATTATTATTATCATGCACATCATCTTCAAGTCCGGATTCTCTTGTTGTTATTTTTCTCAAGTTCTACAACCTCTTGCTCCATTCTCTAGACCTGTTCTCTGAGACGTAGCACTTCAGTCAATTGGGCGCGGACCAGGCTGATTTATTAACTAGTGTCAGGAAAGTCCTGTCTCCTTACGTTTTGCCTCGACCCTCCTAATTAACAGTTTTTTAGGCGACCCTAGTTCTCGGCATTTCCCCCCTCGATCCAATTGTTATTGTCTACACGAGTCTTCCTTTGGTATCGTCGATGAAAATGCAGAAACTTCTCTCAACAGCAGTAGCTAGCCTCTTGCTAGCTTCTGCTCATTCCATACCAAATCCCATTGAACCTAGAGCGACGGATGTGGCCTTGGAACCTTGGGTCACGGTAAACGAAGATGGAAAACCCTCGACTATCACACCCGTCTTGAGCACGATATCTGGAACCCCGACTGTCATCTCGGGTGCTCCCCACGACATCACTGCCAAGGTCTTCACCTATACGAGTTATGGCAAGATCATCACAACCACGAGCTCTGCTCCTCTTCCCACACCCACCGGAGATAATGATGGCGGCGCGTTCCCACCCTGTCACAACCTAGATGGTGACAATGCCCCTTGGTGTCTCCCTAAGGTTGATGAGCCGCTCTATGTGGGAACTAGATATTATTGTACGCCTATTGCCTAAAGAACAACCAACGATATCTAAGGTGTTATTGCTGACATTTTCCAGTTACTTGGGATCCCGAGTTCTTCAAAACCGCCCCTAACGCTACCGTCCGTATCGTAGCTAGCTACCTGAATTCGACCACCGGGGAAGTCGAACCTGATATTGCTGCCTTTGAGTCGCCGTCGCTGCCCGCCGCTGATGGTTTCTGGACTCATTCCATTACAGACGAATATCTTAGGCACCAAGGCTCTAAGAACCTCACGATCGTTCTGAGCTCCGCCCTGAAGGGTAAGCAGAAACTAACCCCGATCAATGTCACTACACGACCGGGACCGGTGGCGAACGGAAGAGGCAAGACTCCCCAGGGCGCTGCCTTGTACATTGCCCTTCCCACTGTTTTCGGTTTCATTATTCTATGCGTCTTCGGCACCTGTCTCTGGAACCGCCATCGCCGTCGCATCCACCTCGGAAAGGTAATGGGCCGCAACTACGAGGTTGGTAAGAGCGGCCGATCCCGTCTTGGCTTCAAGAAGCGGAACAAGATGGACCCCAATAAACGGATCCAGCTCATGGAGCAGGAGATCGAAGCCGAGGGTGGTCAGGCATACCATGACCTCCCTGACCCCGCCAACCGACCCAGGCGCGATAGCGACGCCTTGGGCAGCCTGGCTGGCACTCCCACGGAAGACCGACGGATGGACCTAGATAGCGGACGCACCCCGGCCACCGGTAATGCCTTCCGTGATGAGCTAAGGAGACAGGCGGAGGAGAGGTTTTAGAGGAACCTCTGGCCGGCTGGCAGTCTACTGCTGTCGAAATATACGGGCTACATGCGATACGAAGAAATCGACAATAACAATTAATGAGGGCTCGGGCCGTTCTTTTTTCTGTGACGAATTAAAAGAACTACGCAGTTTTAGAACTTGTATATATGTGTTATAGACTGTAATATATCCACCTTTGAAACATAACAGAGTAATGTGAAAATGAATATATGTAGCCCAAATCCAGATAAAATGTGGCGAGTATATAAACCAGCACCATTAGGTTGCTAGATTAGCAATGGCTTTTATTGCTGTCTTCTACGAGAGATAGTTCATCTATCTCAAAACTAGCTTATGTTAAGTAATCTTATACAAGCAAAATGTCCCGAGATCCCAACGTCAGTCACTCTGCGCCGGCTTTACCCCATCAAAGCAAGGACATCGGGTTTAGAAGGCAAAGATAGGAGCTGTCAACACCACGTACAGCATACCTACCTATGTTAAGTTGTATTCTCGTCCTATCTATAAATAGGTACTCCTTGGGGAGGTACACGCATACATACATAGTCTCGTAGTTAGCGTACTGGATTTATTAGATCAGCTATGTAAGGTTGTTGTTGTTGTTGTTGTTGTTATATCATGTTATATTTACTTCCAATTGTTCCTTCTTCTGTGGTGCACATATGGTATGCAAAGGTGAGCAAGCAAGTAACCTAACTGGCATCTTCGTGTTGAAGAGATAGATACTCTAAGTGACATAATACGAAAATGAAAAGACTGCTCTTGGAAGTGACACGCAGAAGCTTTGTGTAACTGTGTCATGTCTTATCTTCTTCCCTCATTAGGCCAATTGCCCTGGATCTTGTCGTTAGGTAAAGATAATATATCTCCTGGCTGTTTTTGTTAATCCCCTAACCTAAACCTCTTCAGATTCCCCTTGAGCCCGTCGACGACGAAATAAACCATTGATGCGCTTCCTTGGCTCTGAGAATACCTTGTCATTTATGGCTGCGGCCCTGACCTTAAGTCGATCAAGCTTTCTACCCTTTCTATTGCTTCCCATTTCAGATCTTTCTCCCCGCTCGCTTAGGTCGCTTTCTTCTTCACTTTCTTCTTCACTTTCTTTTTTAACTTCTTCTTTCCTTCTTGGCTGCCGCGCCCACATCATCATGAAGCTTTCAGTTCCGCCGAGTAACCAGACGCAGATCCAAACAAGGAAGATTGTAAGAGCCAACGAAAGGATCTCGGCCACGACTTGACGATTTTAGTCTAAGCTCAAAATATAGGATGTTTAAAAGTAGATAAAGAGGCTTACCAAACCAAGTCGCGACATACCCCGAGGTATATGTAGGTGTAAGGTCAGCTTGCCCAGCCGTGTCGGAATTGCCATTTGTTCCGTCGAACAAGACCTGATTCCGAACGAATATATCAATGGGTAGAGCCAACAAGGCCGTCATGAACGCGAGAGGCGCAAATATAACTGTAACGACAGTGAAACCAATGACAGCTGTGCCGAGACGCAGGCTAGTGCGAGTATCGTTGATGCTAGCGTGTGTCCGTTTTAAATTGAGTTGATCCTGTATTCTTTTCTCAACTCTTTCTGCATCCCCGTCGATCTTTTTCACCCGCTTCAAGAACCTCTCAACGTTTCCCCTTGAGCTTTTAATTTTCTTCCAGTTTTTCAGGGCTTGCAACCTTTCCCGATGTTCGTATTCAAGCTCATGTTGTTGCGAGGTGGAGGAAGGAACTAAGCTTAGGAGCTCCCTTATGTCCGGATCATTGTTTTCGAAGTCGTCGATCATATTTTGAACGAGATTGAGCTGCTGCAGCAAGATTTCGTGTATCATAACTAGCCCCTCTCTGATGTTGGCAATCCTGAACATAAATTTGTGTTCTTTCTCCATTTCAAGCCCGGATGACGCCGCTGTGTTTCTCACGTACTTGTCAACTTCCTGTACAATGCAGACGACGGCTTGCTCGAAAATGTCAAGAGGCGGTGGGAATTCCCCATCGTATTGGCGATTTCCGAAACTCGATATATGATTAGCGATAATGGTTCCAATTTGGATCCCAGGTCTGTACGAATTCCCCATCAGTGACGAAAAATCCACATCAAAATTATCACCTTGTGCCGAATAAGTCGTTAAAATATAGCGACCAATTCTTCGCAGCCAGAGGTTTTTAACCATTAAGATTGGCTCTAATCCTGGCCTACACTCGGAAAGTATTGGATACTCTCTTGAAACAACCTGATCATTATCCCGAGTTTCAAGGTTCTCAGCAGACAGACTTGGGTAATACGTTTCGTCCAATGTACGCTCGGATCTAAATACAGTTTTCGTAAAGTAATCAGGGTTGTTCGTTTTGCGAATCTGGATATTCTTCTTTACATATAACCGGTGGTATTTGCACCGCAAGATAAGAGATGGAAACTGTGTTTGCGTGAGTAGAAATTGATAGATAGAATAAAGAAACATACCACAATATAGACCTCTTCATTCAAGGTTCGCTCGTAGTCTAATAAGTTGGACACATAGAAACTGCCATTATAGAGATCTCCCCCTCCAGTTAGGGAGGTAGTGATTACAGCTTGTATCGGTCGCGCCGCTTCACGTCCGCAGCGCCCCAGGAAAGACTTGAATAAAATCAGGAGTAGTTCTTATAATAGACTACATTGAAACGTACAAAAATGACAACTCCCTGTTACTCGTCAGTCGATTTTCATAGTAGCAGTGATTAAAGACATACAAGAAGCGGAACGAAATGTAACCAGACCGTTTTACCATGACTCAGTTCTGATTGGTCTTGCGTTCGCATACGATAAGAGGAACTGATATATTGAAACCCACCGGGATGTGACGGCAGTCTGGCGAACAATATCTTGCAACTTAAAAGAACCTCGATGCATTCTTCTATTTCGCTACGCGAGTTCCACTTAAAGTCCGTATCAATTTCCGCATTCATCGATAGGAGAGTCTCGACAGCAGCAGGGCTCTTCAATAGCAATGCATATTGAAGTGGCGTCTTTCCCTCAGTATCACGCCGGTTTACATCCATTCTTGCAATATCCTGTGAAATAGACGTGTAAAACGTCAGAATATCGTTATCCGGGAAAGGCCACAGCCCGTAAAAGAGTGCTGATCTACCCATAATATCTAGACGGGTGAGATCAGCTCCTTCCCGTATCAACCTTTGGGCAAACTGCACATTATTTCTGCAAAGTGCCAATCGGAATAGACGATCGACGTCAAACGGTAGGTTTCTATCAAGACACTTTTCAAAATACCTCAACCACCAACTCCTCACCGTTATGGAATTGAATTCCTCGACTTTCGTACTTATTAGAGCATATCTTTCATTTATGCTTTCGAGTCAATAGATACTTACTTAAATTAGCCTTTAATTCTTTGCTTGCCTGACCATCAGTTGGGGCTTCTTCTGAAACCGAATCGTCGTTTCTTCTTGTTGGCGGTATATCCTGTATGCGCACCTTCCGCCAGCCACTACGCTCACGCTTAAGGGGATCACGGCCGGGCTCATATGGTATGAAGTCGGCATACCTAGGAGTCGTTGGTTCTGTCATTCTGTTGTATGCAATCTTGATGGAAACTTGGCCGAGAAAAGCGACTCCTCGTTGAACAAGCAACAGTAGGTGATCATTCGAGTCTAGTAAAGTGAACAGCTTGAACGTTTGCAAAGTAGGTACTGGGTAGTCTCTAGGTCTATTTAATGCAACCCAAGTGATTGCCTTGAGCTATGTAACAATAATCGGATACAAAGAAAAAAAGAAAAACAAAAACGTTGCAAGACCGACAGCAATCATCCTACTACCAACAAACAGTAAGTATATATGCAGGGCACCTTCATCCTACTCCTGAATTCTGTGGCTGTAGGTAGTACGTGCTCATATACATACTTATGTACATACCTACTATGTACTAGTACTTGCAGCAGGTAGATATCTACTCTTCTCCTAGAGCTGCAGGCCGTACAGTAGTTAGTAGTGTAGGTAGCTCTTAGGTAGACCTACATACCGGCCCCTACCCCCCCTCGACAATAATAACAAGGCACTGACGCAGGCATATTATCTGACACGCCCGGCTAAGGTGCAGATTTGTGGCTTAGTTCTCGGTTATTTATCTTTAAGGTAACGAGCTTTGGTCAACCAGGCTGCGCAAATTATTAGAGAGGAATCTGTTCTTCATTGGCCAAAAGTCTTGCAAGAAGGCGCGTATTGCTGCGAATCATAACTTGTAGGTACACACATGCTTAAGCAGGCTGCAGGAATGCTAAATATGTGGTAAGGGAAGGGGCATCTAGCTAAGTAGCCAGGTAGTTACTGCATCGACCTTACCTTAGTCATACATACATGACAAGCATACCTCACCATCCCAAACCATCAAGTTATATGCCCTTCTAAAGCAAAAAATAAAATAAATAAAATATAAAAAGACCTTGAGCATCAAAAAACAAAAGAAAGCTAAGTAAGTATATCGACTAGGGCCTGATTCGAACAGACGCTCCCGAAGGAAGTAGATTTCTTTTCACGTTTCTCTTAGATCCAAGTACTTAAATAAGTAGTAAGTGCCTAGAGACAGAGATATTCGAGTCTACCGCGTTAACCACTCCGCCACCTAGCCTGATTGATATTCTCCCTCCGTTCTTATTGTGGGAATTCTGCATTTTTCGTGGGACCATGCGGAAACAACCACCCACCATGCCTGCATGCAACCCTACCTAGCACTTAGGCAACTTTGCTTGGTGACCATAGTCAGAGAAGGAGGCTCATTTCCCCGCCGCCCCCCTCCTCCCTCCCTCCCTCCCTCTCTTTCTCATGTTAGACTTGGGCTAGACCACAAACTTGTTTCGCCCTATCTGTGCTTAGGTATTTTGAGTTTACCGATCTACTAAGGTACAGATTAGGAGGTTAGGAGGTATAAATAAGGCCTTAGTCTAGGATCTATATATTTTGTTGGATTTATCCATAAATGGGCCGGGACCGATTGCCTTTGTCATAATTTGTCTACGTATGTACTCCCCGATGTCATAGCAATATCCGGTATTAACACGGCACTTTTCCAACATTGCAACAGCATAGACAAGCATCAGTGGTTTAGTGGTAAAATCCATCGTTGCCATCGATGGGCCCCGTGTTCGATTCACGGCTGATGCATGACCTTCTATTGATCTATCAACGTTGCAAACCCATGACTGGGAGAGCAATATGATCTTTACTTTTTAACCTTTTTCCACTTCTCTCATGTAGGCAGAGACAAGCTACCGCGGGCTTCGCCCTCTCGCTTGTCAGCGAGGTCTAACAGAGTACCTATAGATTTCTACATCTACTACAAATGTGCCTCACTGGGCGTTTCAAGAAACGCCCGACAAGAGGGGGCCTAGCACGGCCACACTTGCTGCAGCATAAGCATATACCAAAGACATCCTCTAGGTTTTTACTTTGGATTAACCGTATAATCTTAGACTTAAGTTTAATATTTAGTACGGCAGGTAGATAACTTTTTGCATGACCTATCTACACAAGTGCATTAACATTCCGACCGTTGGTTGTAGAGCTATAAGGTAAAAAGTCGAAAACTGCGGGGCAAAATAAAGATTTTGATTGGCTAATTCGAAGTGTGGAAGTACTGACAAATTAGAGACTTGATAGGCCTACGTAATAGTCCTAAGCATTGCCAACCCCACCTGAAGAAGCGGGGCGGGGCCGGTCGGGCAAACCCTCCTTTTTCTTACACGCCCCTTTTTTTCCCAAGCATACCGTCTACCCAAACTTCACAGACCCGCCAAACTAGCTAGCTATTCATAAGACCAGTTTGGCTTTGGTCTAACACCCATTAACAAGAACAAAACACTGGGAGTTTGGCCGAGTGGTTAAGGCGTCGTGTTTAGGTAGAGTCAGGTTCTCCTGGCATACCATAAATCCCGCGATGGGAAACCGCGCAGGTTCGAATCCTGCAGCTCTCATATCTTTTGTCTCATTTTTTATTTTTATTAAATGTTTGTTTTACCCTCCATCAACGGCTTAACCATGGCCGGTGGCTATCATGAAGCTTTGTATGGCACTGGCAGTATGTGGTTGCTTAAGTGCAAGGTGGAAGGAATAAGGTTAATACTATGAGTATGATCGGGTAGATAGCCCTTCTATTCTATATCCAAATGGGAATACCTCTATAAGCATCTGCTACGCTTCAAGCTCTCTGGGAGACGCTATAACATCGTATGCGACCAGAGACACACATACAAGGCCAGCGCAAAGCCTTGAACATGGTCACGGAAGCGGTGCTGCTGCTCATCTAGCAGGTGACTGGATATTAAAATTGGTCAAGTCTCGCTCTCATTCATCAGCAGGGTATCCATTCCTTAGAGCCAACGCATTTTAAGTCATATCTTCTTTATTTAGTACCGTTTACGCTCTTTCCCGTTGATGTTCTGACGCTAAAGACAAATCACACTCTTTCGCTCGCACCATTTCTTAACGTCAAAAGCGGACACTTCACCATCAAATCCTGCATCCGTCAAAGCGCCACCATTTAACCAAGATGCAAGATCCTCAAGAATGATTGGATCGTAAAGAAGCATCTTCTCGTACCACGACGGATCCGACGGATCCTTGGAACGTGGTGCTGAAATCACGGCCTTGGTAATATGCCTAAACAACTCGGCCTGTTGATTGGTAGGCGACAAGGTTAGAGACATATCAGCCTCATCCGTGGTGGAGAGATCTAGCGGAGGCGGTGAGGAGAATACCGGATCCGGCGACGATGCGGGTGACGGGCTGCCTTCTGCAGAATCTGCTATTTCTAGGGAAGGGGTACTGGACTTTCTTGGGCGGCCGCGCGGCCGTTTGGGGCTTGACGCTGAAGTTGACTTGGTTGTTGTGGGTGCTACAGCGAGGGCACTTTCATTCTTGCTTTGACGGCCTCGCGAACGTTTAGGACTGAGCTGTGTTGAAGTCATCGGCTGAGGAGCCGCAACTTTTGCATCGTCGGTCTTCTTAGGTCGACCACGCCCACGTGGTTTCTCTTTAGTCTTAACTGCAACAGTGTCAATAGGCTGCTGACGAACTGGACTTGTACTACGAGTTGATTTTGCCAAGGACTGAATGGATGTCCCTGATACCCCTTGCTGTTTACTTGCCCAGCACTGCTTGAGCAATGCAATCATTGCAGTACGCTTTTTCATCGGCTTGAAGCCGTATAATGTGATTTGTTTGGAGAGCTGAGCATCTGTAAACAACTCGTAGTTGGGACAAGGTTCAACGGGAGCGTTTTCCACGACGCTGGCTGCTACTTCAGAGGGTTTAGCGCCCAAGGTTTGATTCACACCCTGCGGTTGGAATGAAGGAGAATTATCTGGCTGAGACTCAGACGGTCTAGACGAAACTTGGGCTTTTGGCAGAGGAGAATCAAGTAGATCGTCAATATCGACAAAACTTCCGCCCCCTGATTGCGGGGTTTGATTGAGCCCGGTGGTAATTGTAGAATTTCGTTGCAAGTCAACGATTTCCATCTCCATCAACTCCCCATCTTCATCACGCGCTCCGGCGTGCCACAAGCGCCTTGATGAGTCACCGTCATCGAAAGGGTCGGAGTCTAGGTTATTTGACGCATGAATTGCAGCTTGCAGATCTCTCAGTGTCGTAGGAGACTCTTCTTGCACAAGTTGACTGGACGTCCCAAAGACAAAATCCTGATGAGAAGATTGTTTCAATGCAGAACTTGGCGATAACAAAATCGGATTCTTCTCAGATCCTGACTTCATCTTTCGTTTCGATTTAGTTGGTTGCTTCGTCTCTTTCCCTTTTGTTTTCCTCTGAGACATGACTGCCGTTTGGTGTTCAACTAATGCCTTTACGGCCCCGTCAGAATCGAAATAATTCAACATGGACTCTTTGGTGGAAGGCCCAGCCAGCTCAAGATCGGGTATAACCGGCGCCGCGAAGGGAGCTATCGCCGCTTCCGTGACGGTTCTTGCCTTCCTTTTCGGCGCGGGTGCCTTCGATCCGGTCTGCTTATTCTGCCCCTGTGGCACGTCTAGGTCGATGGTTGCTGGTGACTGCTCACGGCTAACTTCGCTCGGTTTGGCTTGTCCGGTAGAGATCAATTCAAGCCGCTGACGTTTCCGAAGAATTTCGGTCTCGAACTGTGGACATGCTTCTGGTGTGGTGCCTATGTCTTGTCTTCCATATTGATCATAGAGGGTCTGGAACACCTCTTTCGAGCAGTGTTTCTTGTCAGCTGATGAGAAAAGCTCCCTAGTATCTGAATCGGAATCAAGAATAATAGTTGCACTATTACGTGGTGGTGTCCAATCGTGCCGACGGGGAGTAGCAGATTCTACATTGGTGGGTGGTAGAACTTTCGCAGATGATTTTATTGTCTTGATTTTGCTCCTTTTTGTCTCTATATCAAGGGGAGGTTGTGTTGCTTCTGTAGAAAAGTGTCTAGACACAGTGCATGTAGCCTTGCTTGATGACTTCCTCACGATCGAGGTTTTAGGCCTTGATGGCGACAAAGGGTTTCCGTCATGACTGCCATGATTCTTTGTCTTGAATTTTTGCCACGGTCTATCACTTGGTGATAACGATTCAACCGCTACGCTTGCGTGGTTCGACACCCGCTCGGTCGACAGGTTGTCGGGTGTCGACGACTTTCGTTTGCGGCCCTTGCTAGGTCTGGATTTCCGCGACGGCGAACTGGTAATCTTTTCTGTTTCTATATCGATTTCAGGTGCCTCGCGTAGGACATTGGCAGCGCTTGTGAGGGTTGTGCGGGCATTGGCGGGTACAGGCGCCGCATGTTTCCCGGTTCTTAATGGCGGGATTGGTGCATTTTTATTGAGAAATATCTCTTCGAGAGATGGAAGGTATGGAGAAGAGGAGGATATAGATACCGGATCTCTTGTTCTGGACTTAGGCGGGGATGACATGAAGATGTCTGGGGAGGCCATGGCGAGACGAAGCTTATTCAAGAAAAAAGAGGATGCGCGCCAGGCGCAGCCATAAAAACGGTTGATCGACAGATTGAAAAAGTTGATTACGAGAGTCTGAGTTGTCTTTAAAACATTATAGCTGGATTACAAGAACAGTTACTTGCTCGAACAGATGTGCAATTAGTCGCTGGTTTGCTGCTTTGTTTTGTTGTGGTGTTAGCAACAGGTGAGTCGCTCCAATTTGTTTCAGGCTAGCTGCTCAGCCAGACACGGTCTGAAGGCGGGGATCGGGGACTCTCAGTTCTTGACAGGAGTAACATGGATTGAAGGATGCCGCGAAAGTAACTCGAAAGCATGTGATCTGGCACGTGACCATAGCCGAGTGAGAAGTTGATTGGTACGCAGGTACAAACCCCACCCTGTGCCTCCCACTATCTCAAACTAACCTGGGTCAAAATTGCAACGAAATTCATCCGCGACTAAAAACACCATCACCATATTCCGACTCACTGAACTGTCAACTCACCCTATCGCCAAAATGGAGAACGACCGCGGAGAACTCGTTGATCTTTACGTGCCAGTATGAAACCGAAATTGACCATGAATAGGACGTTTTGTTCGCGGGGACTGACAGCATTACTTTACAGCGAAAGTGCAGCGCAACTGGCCGCCGTAGGTTTCTTTTCTGCTTTTCCCCGGTTTCTGCAGTATATTTTGCGTCCTGCAACTGGAATCTTCCTCGAGAAAGACCAATTACTAACAGCTGTTTATAGTGATCAAGGCCACAGATCACGCCAGTGTCCAGATTAGCGTTTGTCTCCTTCAACTCCCGACCGAAGCGTAATAGTACCTAACTATTTTATAAAGGTCGCCAGACTCGATGAGAACGGCAGACAAATCCCCGGCGAGAACCATGTGTATGTGGACCACTCAATACCTCTTCTCTATAACAAATGGGCTGACAGGACTTGATAGCTATGCTCTGAGCGGCTTCGTACGCGCCATGGTAAATAGCCCACGTATCCGCCGTCTATAGCAACTTGTTTGCTAAGCTTACTATCAACAGGGAGAGAGCGATGACTCTTTCAACCGAATCACCCAGAAGGATGGTCTGCTAAAGAACGTCTGGAGCCCTAACCGATAAAGGATTTTTGGTGGATGGTGTGTCATTCTACAAATGAGGGGTCTTACACAACGGTCAATCACATACTCCTCGGGGAACGGCGTTTAAGGGAAATTCGTGGTTAGGTCGATATGGCAAGGCATTTGGTATTGCAGCTAGTCGGTAAAGAGATACGGCCGTCCTGATGCGACCCCCGATACGAAGACAATGCGAACAAAATCATACCCAATGACCAATGATTGAGCCCATGCGTTCTCTACTTGGTAACGACAGATTTCCCTTTCCTGGCTGGTTAAGGCTTCTCGCACCCTGCCTCTGGGTAAACTTCATGGGCGAGGAGTCTGGGGCTACTTTGATAGTCTCCGTGCCGAAGATGGAGTAGTGGCCTCGAAAAAGCTGTGATGCTCGAGTAGTTCGTCATGGCACAGATACGGGTCATACAAACCAGATGGAGTACCTATTTACACTCTACGACATCCTAGATTTTGATTTTGCTTGCGCCGGCTTGTGCTAGCCGTGCGTGGGTATTTTAAGTCGTATACCGTTTGTTAGTACCGGAGTGAAGCTGATCTTTGTAGCGGTAATCAGCCTAGCCGTACCTAAGTTCTATTCAGCATTTTGGGGCCTACTATGATTCGAAGTGTCTGGTGTCGAACAGTCTGGCAAAGATGGAAATTCTATCTAGCCTCAGATAACTCTGAGATGTCTGCCTACCTAGTGCTTGATAAACAAATTCGCCCTTAGCCCGTCGCTCTTATACTAATGTAAAAGCTATGCTGTGTCATTTGTGGTATCAGGTGAACCAAGAATTTGACCACATGTACCAATACAAGTTAGGTCCGTCCACCACGTCGAGAAATCTAATTAATGCACAGCCAGCAACCTTAAGATACCTAGGTATGTAGGTATATATGTATAGTTAGAGCCACAGCACATCGTACATCCTTGTCTCTGGCGGTGATATACACAGCCTTCAAATCTCTACTATACAATATTTGGGCTTTCCTAAACTTTATTCACGTATCAATCGGCGTATCGAACGAGTGTGGGTTTTTGTAAGTCAACTGATACATATCTCAGCCCTAGAGCGATCGGGAACCCGCCTCGATCTCGGGAACGAGATGGCTCATTCGTCATCGAGAAAGGGCTCTTTGGCGACCCTCTAAACAGCTGAAAGAACCAGGAGAGCCGGATTAAAGTTCAATAGTTTGATACCACAATTAGGTATTTCAATTAGAACAACCAAGTTAAATGTGTATCAGTAAGGTTAATTGACTTGGTGTGTTCTTCTGCCTGCTGATGGTTATACGGCCACATCTATTTGTCTCATTGTGCGTCGCCTTCATACCCAGTCTTATTAGACACCCCCTTCAAGGAGCATCCACGTTTGCATGCAACAAGTGGGCGCGACATCATTCTCAGTACGCCATGTTTGCAAAGAGAATGCATAGCAAGAGAGAGACAGTCTGCGATGGTGATATCGAGCCCGGTTCCGAGCGAAAGAAGGCAAAATTCGAGAATGGTTTTTCCGATCCACTACGCGTGCCGCACCCGTTTTCCACTGAAGCAGAGCAGAACGGAATCGTACTTCGAAAATACTACCCTGCCGAGATGAACAACGCTCGAGCCCAAGCATACAACAATAATGAAATCCCTCGACCCATCGAACAGCTCATCGCCGCCCTTAGAGAGACAAGTGACGTACGTAAGAAGATAGAGGTCAAAGATGCAGTAATACATTGGTTCAAGATGGATTTACGGACTACGGATAACCGTGCACTGTGGGAAGCCAGCGAGAGAGCTCGGGAAACCGGTGTGCCTTTAATCTGCATCTACATAATAAGCCCGCAAGATTTCGAAGCGCATCTCACTTCTCCCGCGCGTGTCGACTTTATGATGCGGACCCTACATATCCTTAAGAAGGACCTAGGCAGCTTAGACATTCCCCTGTACGTCAAGACGATCGAAAAGCGGAAAGATATACCGGAAGGGATCGTTGACTTCATGGAGGAATGGGGGGCAAGCCATCTCTTCACGAACATGGAGTACGAAGTCGACGAACTCCGAAGAGAAGCGAAGATGGTTAGATTATGTGCGGGCCGCGGATTAGCAACGGAAGTGTTCCACGATACCTGCATCGTGCCGCCCGGAGCGTTGAGCACAGGAGCTGGAAAGCAGTATTCCGTATATACGCCTTGGTACCGGGCTTGGATTGCGCACGTTCACGAGAACCCAGAGCTCCTACAAACCTTTGAGCGGCCTTCGAGAAATCCGCCAGCCGCACGACAGAAATTTGCGACGCTCTTTGACTGCGAGATACCGCCTATTCCAAAAAACAAGAACCTGTCTGAAGACGATGCTAAGCGGCTCCGGGCCTTCTGGCCTGCCGGAGAGCATGAAGCAGTGGAGAGACTAGAGAAGTTCTGTGAAGAAAGAGTCGGTCAGTATAGCAAACGGCGTAATTTTCCCGCCGAAGCCGCCACGTCGACAATATCCGTGCATCTCGCATCAGGGACGCTTAGTGCGAGGACAGCAATCAGAACCGCTAGAGATAGGAATAAAACTAAAAAACTAGACGCCGGTAATGAAGGTATCCAGACGTGGATCAGTGAAGTGGCGTGGAGAGATTTCTATAAGCACGTTCTAGTGCACTGGCCGTATGTTTGGTAGGTATTACGACCGACTTTTCTTTAGGAGCTATATGGATGCCACTAACACGTCAGCAGCATGAACAAACCGTTCAAGCCTGAATACTCTAACATTGAATGGTCGTACAACAGCTCGCATTTCACGGCCTGGTGCGAAGGGCGCACCGGCTTCCCCATCGTTGACGCAGCCATGCGGCAGATACGAAGTATGGGGTACATGCACAACCGATGCCGGATGATTGTGGCCTCATTTCTCTGCAAGGACCTGCTGATAGACTGGCGCATGGGCGAGCGCTTTTTCATGGAACATCTCATCGACGGGGATTTCGCCTCGAACAACGGCGGCTGGGGGTTCAGCGCCTCTGTCGGGGTTGATCCGCAGCCGTATTTCCGCATCTTCAGTCCGCTGCTCCAGAGCGAGAAGTTCGACCCGGACGGAAACTACATCCGCAAGTGGATTCCTGAGCTCGCGGGCGTGAAGGGCAAGGCGATCCACGATCCCTACGGTAGGGGAGCCGCGGCACAGGCCAAGAAGGCGGGTTATCCTGAGCCTATCGTGAGCCATAAGGACAGTAGGAACCGGGCGCTCAGTGCGTACAAGACGGGCATTGGTCGAGACAAGCCTTGATTGAGCCGAACAGAAGATTTGGTATCTGGATTGGATTGGATTGGATTCGGGGTCGCACATTATACCCTCAGCGTACTTCCTCATGTCTGCTTTGTCTTTGGCAACAATGTTTTTCTAAATCTGCCTTAAGTGAGGTAGGTACTTATACGCATGATGATTCCCATTCATGTTACTTTTATAAGTGAAACGCTGCTAGATCTCGCATGGGAGTGACGATAGCTTTGCTCGGGCTTGGCGACCTCTTCTTTGTATTTGTATTGCCAAAATTTTTATCTTGAAGAATCATTGGTGTAATTTAGGAAGGTGTATAATTCAACTTGCACAGACATCTAGCAGTACAGTCAATCGATTCAATTATGACCAAAATATTGAAGATCAAACCAAAGTTCTAATAACATGATCCAACTCGAGAATTCGATACTTGAGGTTGAGCTTTCGGTGGTAGTCGAGACCCGAGACTCCCTAGTGACGGTCAGTAACGGGATTAGCGTCAAGTGGATCTATACTCCTCCAGTGGCCGCCTGAGCTGAACCTCGGTATCTCTTCATCTCACCTCTCAGATCTCGGCGTCCGCGCTACGAACCCCGGTCTACTGAATTATTAAAACGCCGGAGCTATGCAGTCGCCGCCTCAGTTAGTCTCATCATTATCCTCTTTAATTAGATCCAATGCGCGATACACAAGGCATCTAGAACCAGATAGAGTATTATTGTGTACGTGTTCCGGCAAGCGTTTGATATCATCACCCAGTCTAAGCCATTACCACACAACGCAGCGAAGCCCAGAAGAGCATCGGGAGGGAATAGACGGTGCCAAATCTATCATAAGTCTTAAGAGAAGACCAACTGCTACATGTACAACATCTGCGATGCCACAAGGAAACAAGGCATCCAGCTTGGCGGCGACAGCAGGGAAGAAAGAGAAGAAACTCGCTGAGCCCCGCCCCAGCTCGAGCATCATACTCCTTTCACCGACAAACCAGGTCTTGCTTCTTCATCGAGTCAAGACTTCGACGTCTTTTGCATCAGCACATGTGTTTCCAGGCGGGAACCTGTCGGACTTTCACGATGGAGCCGTACCTCCACACGGTGACCCAAAGCGGCATGAAGACTCCCTAGCTTACAGGATGGGTGCCATTCGGGAGACGTTCGAAGAGAGCGGGATTTTACTGGCCCGAGAGGGGAGCAAAGATGGCCGTTTGCTGAACTTACCCACGGCTAAGCGTGACGAGGCGCGCAAAGCCATCTGGGAGAACAAGATCAGCTTCGGGGAGTGGCTAGAGAGCGTGGGCGGGATTCCGGACATAGGTGAGTAAACGTACAGACATGACATTATACATGCATGAACCATCGAGTATACGACACGAAAAGACTTGCAACTATTTCGAGGCGCAGCACGTACGCTCACATACAAGTCGTCAATCCATACTAACATATTTCGCTTCGGGTCAACAGAAAACCTAATCCCGTTCACGCGGTGGATAACACCACTGCAGCCTCCGAAGCGTTTCACGACACAGATGTACGTGTACATGCTCCCGCTGTCGACGAGCTCGGATCCGGTGCTCTCGGCAGCGCAGCACGAGGCGCTGATCCCAACACCAGACGGCGGGGCCGAGATCACAACGGCGCAGTTCGAGGACGTGTCGACGTGGCTCGAGAAGGGCCGGCGGGGCGAGATCATCTTATTCCCGCCGCAACATTTCTTGTTGTATATGCTCTCGCAGTTCCTCACTGGTGCGCCACCAGCGGCTGCTACTACTACTACGGGATTGTCTACTGAGCAGCATTACGAGGCGCAGCGCGAGAAGTTGCGCGTCTTCTTGAATACCGTGCCCACGACCTCTCATCCTAATGCCCTGAAGCATCCAACCTCACGGATCCCCTGGGCCGACAAGGTCATCAGTCCCGTTACGCTTGGTCTACGGCAGAGTGATAAACAGGTGATTCTCGGGCTTGATAGCCCTGGAGGAGAGCTAAAGGGTACTAATAGGGGTGGAGACTGGGAGAGAGTCGTGTTAGTGACTTTCTCAAAGGCTGGGCCGGTCAACGTTGAGGTGAGAGGGAGGGAAGAGATCCTCGCGGAGGAGAGGGAAGCGGCCGAGAAGACGAAGGAGAAATTGTGATTTTACCATTCGCTGTAGTGTATCATGTAGAACGAAACCCGCGTGCCAAATCTATCTTGTCATGATGGTCACAGCTGGATATCAAGTAGATTAATTCACCAGCGCCCTAGGCAAACAATTAGGCACGACGTTTTCAAATCAAAGACTAGTTGCATCATAATACACAAACCTTGAATTGGGAATAGGAACACAAAGAGGGCTACAGGGTAAATATCTTATGAGCTTAAGTAATATCCCTTTGAATATAACTTTATGAATTCTTGACTCTGTCAAGGGAGCGTTTGTGAAGCAAGATTTGGGATATAGGCATGTTCTCCGATCGCTGACCCCGGACCCGCTTCTCGGCGCCCGGCACCCTCCTTTTTAGATGTCTGTCATAATTATAAATTATTCCTTATAGCTTGGATATAACTCTCACGCTCATCATCTTGTAACCGATTGACCGACTATCAACAGCGGGGCCGCAATTTGGATAAAACTGATTGAGGGAGAGCACCTAAGACGTTCAAATAACGATCATGCTTACAACGCCGGCTAATCCCCGCGTCGGCGTCGCGGCTCTAGTATGTAACGCGGACGGCGGGTTACTTATGGGAAAGCGGGCGGGGAGCCACGGCGCTGGTAGGTACCAACCAACACTCAACACTACACCTACTTCCATATATATATACCGACCCAACTTAAACAGGGGAAGGGAAGATTCATGAAGCTGATTAGGTACCTGATTCTATCTGTTCTCTAACAAACCGTCGCTTTGTATTCTATGTAGGCTCACTAGCGTTTCCCGGCGGCCATCTCGAAATGGGCGAATCGTTCTTCGCGTGCGCGGAGCGCGAGACCCTCGAAGAGACCGGTCTGAAGGTCAAGGCTGCCAGGGTCGTCGCCGTGACGAACGACGTGTTCGACGCCACGTCGAAACATTACATCACTATATTCGTGCTGTGTGTCCGAGAGGATCCCGAGGCGGAAGCGAAGGTGAGTTTTTATTTTTATTTTTATTTTATTTTTATTTTTATTTTTTTTCATTTTAATATCACCTCAAGTCGACCCAACCCGAGTCGAGCCAGATCTATTTTATTCGAACATTGGATTTCCTTTAATCTATTCTACTGTACCGAGAAAGTCGAGCACCACAGAGAATTGTCAAAGTTGCGGTTCTGTACTACGACGAGTGTGAAGCAGGTATATGAACCTGCTTAATCTAGGGTGATGGGACAGAGTTTACGTTCATCTATATAAATATGATATGATATATAAGTACTGTACTGATAAGAGACATACACTGCAGAACTTGGAACCTCATAAATGTGAGGGCTGGGATTGGACACCTTGGGATGATATAGCTGAGTATTGCGAGCACCATGACGATACCTCACCGATGTGGGCCGGGAAGAAATGCTTCTTGCCAATAAGAAACTTGGTGAGGGATCATCCTAAACTGGACTTATCTCTATCATAGCGAAAGAACGTAGGTTAGGTACTCATGCTAGTTAGGTGGCTGCAAGATGGCTTGATGAATACGAGATAGAGCTTATTTAAACAACAAAAAAAAACTATCTACTACGTGAGAGTTCCGTGTCATATATGCTGTAGTCAGAGTCATTACGTGCTGCATGTCTTGCGGTAGCGTCCGAGATAAGTGAGATTTTTTCAGGCACTCATCAGGCACAGTGATTGCGTCTTGTGGGTCCCGCTGGACCGTGTGCACGCGTGTTTTAACTTTTAGACAGGGTATAGGCAATCAGGGGGGAGAAACTTTGGAACCTTCGAAGCAGCACAGAACAGACGAACAGCAGATCAATGTTGACCGGAAACAGGTTATGATATTTCTAGGTGAAACGAGCGGCTTTCTTATCTCTCGTCCTATCAGCATTCGAAACGTCGCAAAGTTTGTCAAACACTTCTCAGAATTATACCATTGTGATATGATGATATCTACCACACAGAAATGACGACGTAAGCCATGTCTCCGGCCCGTGTCTAATATGATATAGTCTACATCTGTAGTGCAGCATACTGCTGCAAGTAGACAAGCTCGGAGCAAATTCACTGTAGTTCTAGCCCTAGGTCGTAGCCCCCTTAGCTCTTATGTTGTAGCACCAAGGTGACAGACAGACATACAGTATGTAATTACATACTTGCTGTTTGTACTACCAAAATGCGGCAAATGCTTGCCGGCTTCGTACCGTAGATCTATCTAACCTCGATCCTCAAATCCAATCAATGCAGATGCCCTAGAATGGGCTAAGCTTTATTATTAGGAGGCTCTTGGCACCCCGGCACTGCCCTATTGAAGTCGTCACCTCTGGGATGGACTGCGGGTACAACCAAGCTTTGTACGTCATGTCCCGTTAATTTACCTTACTGTAGATTACCTATATTCGTAGGAATGCGTAGTCCGGTACAATGGGGACAAGTCTTTCCACACAAGTTTGTGGTGTAACGAATGTGGTAGGTAGATAGGTAGGTAGGCAGGTCTTACATTTAGTCGTACAGAGGAGATATTTTAGTCTCACCTGTCAGCCCAGGAATAATCCTTTCTTCCTGTGCGAACTTCGGGCTGGTCTTTGCTATCTTACCTCATCTCATCATCGCGAGTCGAGAGTAGATAGGTAGAGGAAAAGATGTCGTCGGTCGCCAGCGAGAAGATAGCGTCGTCGCCTAGGCGTTCGCGCCTGGCCTTTCTGAAGACCAAGCGTGCAATTGCTTGCTTGACTGCACTTGTAATTGTATCAGTCGTCATTATCAGTATGTCTTGAATGGGCCCTGTTGTTTTTCTGGCTTTGAGGCTCCGGTTTTCCCCATAACTTCTTTGGACTTTAAGCTTCAATCGCCCGGATTACTAATGCACCTTGTATTTGCAGCTCTGGGTGCTACCCACGTGTTTACACCTGAACACAAGAGTGTAGCACATAATGATCCCTATAGTGCCAACACTGGTAGCAACGGCGACGGTAGCAACAACAACAACAACAATAACAACAATGTCGATAGCAATCCTAAGCCTAATGACGGCAACGACGACAGTGGCAATGGCAACAGCGCTAGTGGTGGCAACGGAAATGATACCAATAATAACAGCAATAATAGCAACGGCGGTCATAGTGGTGGCAACGCCAATGACGATAAGAACGGCAGTGATAAAGGCGATGGCAAGGGTGACGGTAAAGGTGACGACGACAAAGACGGCGACAGTGACAGCAACAGTGGAAATGTTACCGGCGGTGGGAAAAATAGCACGGCGACACCGCCTTCTTCAAACTGGAAGCCTGACAACTCGAGCACAATCGCAGACGGCACGCCACTCCGGATCATGTGTCTGGGCGCATCGATAGTGCGCGGTGAACGCTCCACAGACCAGAATGGTTTCCGGAAAACGCTGCGGGGAGACTTAGCCGCTGAAGGTGCGACGATCAACATGGTCGGGACGCAACGGTATGGGAACATGTTGGACAACGATTTCGAGGCGTACGGTGGAAACCGAGTCAGCCAGATCCATGATCACGCCACACATATCGTGCCCGACCTGCTGCCGAACGTTTTCGTCATCAATGTCGGCACAAACAACGCGCTTCAGCGGAACGACGTTGATAAGGTAGGCGAGCAGATGGGAGAGTTCATTGACTACCTGCTCAAAACGTCGCCACGAAGCACCGTTATCCTGAGCACGCTCTTGACAAATACCGTCCCCGATCGCGAGCCCATGATCTTGGATATGAATGAACAGTTCCGCTCTTTGTATGCCAAGTATACGGAGAAGCCGGTCGTGCTGGCCGAGTTACATCCCTCAGAAGGTCTCCCCGGTCGCCCGCAGGTCGAGGATATCGGACCGGACGGTTCTCACCCTACCGATAAGGGCTATGAGATCATGGGTCATATCCTGGCCGACGCAATTAAGGATGCTGATTCAAAGGGGTATCTGCGTTGGCCGAAGGAAAATAGACTGGAGTATGACGGTGACCAAGATCGCGGCGACGGCGTCGAATTAACTACCGAGCTTCCACCATCGAAACCCACCAAGAGAGCCCATAGAAGGACAGCTCCTAGCGCTACTGTTACTGTAGCTTCCAAGGCTTAACGACATGACTAAGGGAGAGCGAAGATAGATTTTATAGAAGGAGAAGGGTTTTCAGGCATATGCATGCATTCGGCTAGGCATAATTCAGTAGCATTTGATTTCGGCAAAGGTTTGATTATTGCATTTGGGCGACTGAACGGAAACTTCATGGGGTATCCGCCTAGCTCAGTTTGAGATATCGACTGGGTGGATTGAGTAGGAGTCTTTTTTGGCTTTCACTTTGTGGTATTATTCTCGTTGTAATAAAGGTAGATATCCCAGCATTGTCAGCGCATCGGGCCGCGACAGAGAAAGCTGGCTTCAGGGCATCTGGCAATTGATTTCATTTCGTGCCTTTTCATTCTTCTTACGGTCTATCTCAGGCTCTCTTCAATCTTGGCAAGTTCGGCCATTTGTGCGACAACATTCTGCTTGGCAGCCTGGGACGGTTCCGTGTATGGTCGTCTTGGCCTTAACTTTTCCTCAGGTCCCTCAATCCCTGCAGCTTTCGCCGTGTTGATTGCGGCCGCGTATTTGGTTACCGCAATACCGGACTTACAAGGCTGCTCGGCCAACGCAGCTTTCTGGTGCAACGCGAGGGCCTCTTGGTACTTGCCCTCCTTGTAGAGCTTATAGATCTGCACGATGGTCCTGGGAAACACGTTTGCGAAGGCAGCGATGCAACCAGCGGAACCGACACTGAGACCACCGATCAGGAAATCAGACTGTCCGCCAAAGGTGGCGAAGCGATCGGCCGGCAGCTCGGCGGCGAGACGCGTGATCTTGGCCACGGAGCCGCAGGTGAGCTTGACGCCGACGATGTTGTCGTGCTTGAGCGCGAGACGAGCGATGGTTTCGGAGTCGAGATCTACGCCGTTACAGACGCCGGGGAAGTTGTACAGCACAATGGGGAGCGCGCTGCCCGCGGCGACGTCGGCGAAGAAGTTGTCAATGACGGCTGGCGTCGTCGCCTTGCCAAAGTACGCGGGCGGCAGCACTAGGACGTAGTTTGCGCCAGCGTCGGCGGCGTCGGAGATGAACTCGAGAACTTGCCGCGTTGAGTGCCCGCCCACCCCGGCCAGGATGGGATAGTCGGGCCCGCATGCCTCGCGCGCGATCTGGACGAGCTGCTTGCGCTCCTCGCGCGTCAGGAGAAACGTCTCCGCGTTGGTCCCGAGGATGACGAGACCGGAGAGCCCGGACTTGGATAGGTATGAGTAATATGTTGCCTGATCACTGGGAATGAGGGTGTCCGTCTTTGGGTCAAAGAAGGTTATGGCAGGGGCCCAGACACCACTGGGTGGCACTCTTGGAGGCATGTTGGTAAGGTATAAATTAGGTACCGAGAAAACACAACGAAACGGTAAAGAGATCTAGAATTCCCTGGTATTTAGAGGCTGGATGTCTTCCTCCTTTAAATACGTTTGATGCCCGAACCAGAATGTACCAGGAAATATATGTATAAAGGGTCTACCCAATTCTCTGTCGTGTAAGGTTATCCTGCTGCGGTGGTTTGCCCGTCACCCTCTTGCGCTTCGGCGGAGATATGCCGATCTCGCTAACTCGGAGGTTTGTCCCGCATGGTAAAACCATCCGAAGAGATGCGGGCTGCATTCCCTGGCGCTGTCGGCTCTATTCTCCAATATCCGTGCATTTCCGTAAAGTCTTGACCTGCAGAGCTTGTTTGCCTGCATGCCTCCCTACTTGCGTCGCCCCATTGCTGTAGCTGAATGCTAATGGATCCTTGCATTGTGAGGTATCTGAAGGTAGGAAGAGGTATAAGTAGTAATGGAGGGGAACCTCAGCAGATACATGCTATGAGTCAGGCTCTAGGTTAATGGGTTATGTAACAATTGCTATTAGGTAAGTCTCACTTTATTCCAACAAGCACTTTTAGCCCTTCTCGTGCGTGGGCAACCTTAGTTGGTGTGTAGATATATAAAATAAGTACTTAGATATCAGCAGATATCAGATGGGTATTAAGTCGACACCTGCCTCAGGTTATAGGGTTTCATACTGGTAGGTAGATTTTGCTTCAACTTCTGAACTCTAAGGGGCCTCTCCAGATACGCCAGCTACGCCAAAAGCCTGAACGTGGGGCATCTACAATGCCTAGGTAGGTAGTTATTTATACTGCTGTACTGGCCATATTATTGGCCCTCCAGTACTTTCGGGGCCCTGTACTGTAGCGTGCTGCTGCACATAGATGCGCGGTGGCACTTAAACCCTGTTAACTTCTCCACGTCTCTCTCTCGTCCTGTATATCATACTGGAGTTATGGTTACTAGTTCACGCTGTATCTCCGGCACGACTTTTCCTTTTGCTATTGAAAACAAGCCTTCCTGAACTCGAAGAAATTGGAAAATTTCAAATTGACATGTAATTGATATTTATCGCTTCCACGCGATCTACGGACTACCTCCAATACTACGCAATCGAGCTAAACACTCCTTCGTAAGCCGGGCCGGGCATTCTTAGTTCTTGCAAACCATGACGCTATCGGTTGCGACTTTATTTGGCCGAACTGCGCCGTCAACACTACCGTCGTGATGTATAGTCAGGGGAAGATCATACAGAGGCTGCTCGGCCGCCCTAACACAGACATATCTACTGACTCGGGTATTGGCACGACCGGCTCTCCCAATCCTCAATTTTACCGTCCGAATGCCTCGCAGAACGCCGTCTATCCCTCGTCCGTCCCCATAGCCTGCGTCGATCGATCGCCCGAAGGTCGCGTTGCCCTTCTTGGAGGACGTTTTATACTTAAAACTATTCATATAGATGGCTCGACTATTAAGGATGGAATCGACGTGCGCTCTGCTATCACAGCCCAAGCCTCGAGTAAGGGAAGCGCTGTAAGCTTGGCCTCCGAACAGCTGTCGATCAAGGATGTGAAGATATCAGCTCATCATGGTATCGAGCCAACCATCTTTACAGCATGCGCCAGCGGCAAGATATTTACGTATGATATTAATCGCCTGGCTTCGGGGGTGGGGTTAGAGTTTATACAAACATCCGAGGGCTCGCGACAGGTCAACAAACTCGACTTCAATCCACATAGAGGCACCTGGATGCTTTCTGGTGGCCAGGATGGTGTCGTGCGCTGCTTCGATATTAAAGCGCCTGTCGTGGGGCGCAATGGCCTTACCTTTCGAACATTCCAAGCTCTGCGATGTAATGCTGAGGGCATTCGTGACTTGAAGTGGTCGCCCAAGGATGGCATGATATTCGCCTGCGCTACTGAATCAGGCGCTATTTTGAAATGGGATATACGGAGGCCTAATGTGCCTCTGCTCAAGATCAATGCGCACGACCCACAAAAGGGTGTCTCGTCAATTTCATGGCATCCGGACGGCGACCATCTTATGAGCTCAGGTTTTGACGCGAAATGCTACGTCTGGGATCTGTCCAAGAATGCGGAGAAGAGACAGAAGGCGAAATGGACCATCAATGCCCCGGCCCCTGTGGCGGCTATCGCATGGCGGCCTGGACTGTGGTCAGCTACTGCGGGGGGACGACGAGCTGCTCAGGTTGCCATAACCTACGATGAAGGCGGTAATCTTAAGAAGAAGGGCATTAACTCTGTGCACATTTGGGATCTGGCTCGTCCCACTATGCCTTACAAGGAGATCGACTGCTTCAGCACTTCACCAAGCGCTCTTCTTTGGCATGATCAAGATCTGCTGTGGGCTGTAGGCCAGGACGGCTTCACACAGTGTGATGTTGCTTATGCACCTAAAGTCATGGATCGTCAGCCGCTGTCGAGCCTTGACTTTTCCCCTCGTGGGGAGGTACTCATGTTCCTCGAGGAGAGGATTCCAGTATCACCAAGGCCACGGACAACTGTCAAGGCTCATGGCATTCTACCAACCGCCTCGTATAATTCTAGTCCAACCGGCCAAATGCTTAGTATCAGCCGTAGCGACTCGGAAGAGGACGTTATTGGTAGCTTCCTTGGCCCAAAACGTCGGGTTGGAAGCAAGCGAAGGACTGCACATCGACCAGCGCAGTCGTTCAGTACTACACCGCCTTCGGGTCCCGGAGTCGAAGATCAGGTCATCTCATTGGAGCAAGCAATCAAGTTGACAGCTCCGTTCAAATCCCAACAGGTTATGGCTATCGGACGCGTTCCAGCCGCGACGAAAGTCGATGTGTACCAATACCTCTCACAACAGTATCTAGAAATTCTCGAGAGAACACTACCTGATTCCGAAAGGGCAGAGCCCCTTGATGTCCGCGTGTCAAAAATACTGGCCCAGTATGCTCGGGCTGCCGAAAGCGTAAGCCAGTTTCGACTGGCACAAACATGGCGTATACTTGCCTATGCCATGGATCTCCTTTTGACTAGTAGGTCAAAATACCATCTCCAGCGTCGTCTCACCCAGAGAACGAGGCCGCCTTCCCCCGTCGGTGATGAGATATCGGTGCCTGAGGCTGGTTCATCTCCACATCTTGGTACCAGTGGCGATGAAACCCCCAAGAGGCTCGCTTCTATAGCATCCGGGGATAGCCGCCAGACTTTGAGAATGTCACGGCTGTCTGAAGAGCCAGAGAATGGGTCGGACGTGCCCACGCCACTTGCTCGGCCGGTGAAAGACGACTTGATAAATGTTGAAGGGGCTAATGCCCCCCAAAATTTGACTCCAGTTCAGGAGTTGGAGAGCTTTTCTTTACCACCAGCTGTTCAATTAGCACAGTCTACTCCCCGGAAGCGGCTGGATTCTACTTCCATATCGGTCTTAAGTCAAGAGAGTCAATTGTCCAGCACAGAAGGCTATGATTTTTACGATGTGGACGCTGTTGAAAATCTGCCAAAGGCTATCGACATGCCTAAGAAGAAGGAGCCATTACGAATTGACCCTACAGAGCCAGCAACTCCGAATAGCCGTCGAAAGGCCACCGTAAGAGACGACCCAGACGAGAGCTTTTCTCAAATGTTTTTATCGGACGCAAGCCGTCAAACTTCCCTTCTAGCGACGTCTTCTGGGGGGAGCGCACAAACAACAAGTGGGATCCAGCGAAGAGAGTCTTCCGAAAGTGCTGATGTTGAATTTGCGAGTAGAGTTAGAGGCCGGCAATTAGATGAATCCCCAGTACAGAGAAGATGGCCGGTACCACGACCCCTCGACAGACAATACTCCGACACTCTTACTGAAGACTACATGGTCTCTCAGACTACTAGTGATACCATTGACACTTTTGATTCTATGTCCAGTGACCCTACAGATTTTGAGCCTCTACAGCCCCTTGCAGGCCCCAAACGTAACCCACCAGGCATTTATAATCCGATGACTAGATTCACCCAAACTCCACGTCGACCGCGGGATAATACATCACCTACTATCACGGAAACAGACTTTCTACCTTGGGATGATGACCCTCCATATCCATACCCGCCCGATTCTTATCCTGATTGCCAAAAGCGCCCGTCCCCTATCAAACCATACGAAATTGTAGCACAGGCGGTTGATAACGAGTGTAGACGTTCGGCCCTTAACGCTTCCGCAATGATTCTACTTCTGAAGCCACTCGTACCTGATCGGATTATCGATCCTCATCGAGCTGCTGCCGTTCTACGACAGCATCACAGCCGTTTGATGGAGATGAAGCTTTTTGTCGAGGCTGCATTACTGCGAAATCTCTGTCTTCAAGGCTGGCCAGCTGGCATCGATATTTGGGGTGATAATTATCCCGCCATATTTCGCCCGGCACAAGAGCGTGTCTCGGTGGGCTTTTCATGTGCCCAATGCCACAAGCCGCGAGAGATCAGTCGCTCTTCGCCCGATAGCTCAGAGATCTGGAAATGTGAACGCTGCCGTGCATTAGTAGCACCGTGCGCAGTCTGTAAGCACCGAGAAGCTGCCTCGGAATTACTACTATCTCCAATTGACGAAGGGCTGGCCGAGATCTCATGTCCGCCAGGAGATTTCATCCTCTCGACTTGGTGGTATTGTCCCGGCTGTTCTCACGGTGGCCATGCCACTTGTTTGCAGAACTGGCACGCGCCAGTCGTACCTACAGAAGTAAATGATTCTTTCGAAACGAGAAAGGAGCTGTTCGAAGACGATTCACCGCAGACATACAGCAATGGCTGTTGCCCCTTTGACGGGTGCGGTCATGCTTGTCTTCCAGGAAGGTGGCGGAATGAAAACAGCACTGCACGGACCGAAGAGCTTGGCAGAGCTGTGCGAGAACAATATCGCGGCGTCCTTACCGACCTGAAGAAGGTAGATGGCAGACAAAAGCTAGCCAAGGACACATCCGTTGTTTCTACGCCTGCGGGCAGTGTAAGAGGGGATATTCTCGAGATCCCTCAAAGCCGAGCCGTAGAAAGCGTACGAGAAGCTTTGGCCAATAATGGTTCAGAGAGAAACGATAAACCTGGGGGTCTCATGGGTATCTTGAGCTCTAGTCCTGGCCGAGGCGGTGGATCTATGGCCAGTGGCCCAGGTGGTGAAAGAGAACGAAGAAAGAGTGTTAAGTTTGCCGGGCCCGCTGATGATCGGCGATAGTGCCGTTCTTATGCCAGCAGAAAGTCCACCGTATCGAAAGCAGGATCGATTCCGATCACTGTCACTATCATTGCGAGTGTCAAATCGCGCGTCACACATTGATACCCCTGGCAAGCAAGCCGGCATGGCGTTATATTTATGTAATGGTTAGTTATGAAGCTGTATTCTATATGTACGCATAAGCATATTTACGCGGAGAACTACGTTAGCGATGGAAATTAATATGTGCTATGGATTTAACAGTACATCTTCGTCCTATAAGGTTATTGTATCGTGCTTGCTTTGAGGATGATACGAAAGTATGCCAAGTGTTCACTTTTAGTCGTAGTCCCGAGTAGTGCACTTTCATTAGTAATCTGTGATCCCCTCACTGTCTCCTCACCTCATCATGACACCGGCTCTTAACAAATGTGGGTTTACATTCTACCACTAATACTCATATTGTCATATCGTAATCCGATGCAGATATAAGGATACTCATCGCGCTATATAAAAACTGAAACGGAGGAGAAATCAAGACCAATACAACATATAATAAAATATCACACTGGGGAAAGAAGCAAGACAACGAGAGAGAAAAAGAATCATCGAAATGGCATCAACCGATACCACCAAAGACACATTCACGGAAACAGACCTAACTCACCTCCGCCGAACCATCGAGTTAGCAAAAGAGGCTCTAGAAGCAGGCGATGCGCCCTTCGGATCCGTCCTCGTTTATAACAACAACGACGACAACACCGTCAAGGTTCGGGAAGACCGCAACAGGGACAAGACCCTAAACGATGGGACGCGACACCCGGAATTCGAGCTCGCTCGCTGGGCCGCTACGAGCCTGACGCCTGAGCAGAGGGAAAGGGCTGTGGTTTACACTTCGGGCGAGCATTGCGCCATGTGCGCTGCTGCGCATGCTTGGGTCGGACTGGGAGAGATTGTTTATGTGGCGAGTTCCAGACAGTTGGAGGACTGGGTTACGGAGTTTGGGAAAGGTGAAGGGGAAGGGGAAGGAGAAGGAAGTCCGGTTGCTATGTTGCCCGTTCAGAAAGTTGCGCCCCGTGTACGTGTCCGCGGTCCGGCTCCTAAACCCGAGCTGGTAGAGAGGATCAAGGCGCTGCATCGGCGGTATTTTGAGACGAATAAGAGGAGCGTTTAGTATTTGGTACGAGGCATAGCATAGGCCACTAGGAATAACTAACCTGCCTACCTAGGCAGGCATCATGCAGTAGCTTTGGGAGAATCATGCCGAGGTGCCCGCGGATATGTAAGTGCTGGCGAATCTTTGCACAGTACTTACACAATAAAGTTGAGGTTATCAATTAATACCTTACATATGTTTCGACTTACACGGCAGATGTTTAACAGACTTGTTCCGAACCAATAGGTGTGTATCTTGTTAGGTAACTCCTCGAAAATCGTGGCGGTATGGCGCTTGGATTATTGTCTTGGCGCATTTACATGATCCGTTGCTTATGTTTCTCTGGCCGTCCATACTGCTATAGTAAATTAACCTCTTCGAAAGCGGTGGTTAAAGTTTGCCTAGCTAACGATTATCTTTCCCTAGTACAGCAGCATAGCGTCTGCCAATCTTTAAATCAGCAATACATACCTACGTACCTCTTCTCTGTAGGACTTGCTTACATCAGGCCACTGCTACGAGATGACAAGCATACACTGCTGAAAGAGAAAAAGAAATAAAAGTGCGAATCTAGTTTTACACTTGCTCGTGTGGCTAGCTAGAGATGCGGCCTTATGAGCAAAATAGTGCTGAACCAAAGGATCAGTACATCTCAGGTTGTCTCCAGGCATGTGGCGCTTGCACGGTTCAATATCACAACACATTAGCAAGTTTCACGGCAGCCAGCCACATACACGAAAATACCTGGACTTCTAGTTTTGCCAGTTATAGACAGTCATTGTCTTGGTTACCGGTTTCTTCTTGCTATGGTGGTTGCGGATGCGGACCGTTTCATATACCGTCTAATGGGATTTGTATTGAAGAAAATGTTGATAAAACGCGGCTCCAGACGTTAAATCTTAGCTTTATGAAAAGGCCACTGAAAAGTTTAATTGTTTGAATCCGACATCTTGTGATTGTGAATAAAGATCGAGATGAGATCCCTAACACACTGGCTCCTTGCCGCCAGTGCTCTCAGCAAGCTATCTCTCGCGACACCGGCATCGCAATGGCCACTGCAACAAGCGGACTGGACGACCCAGGAATGGGACGTCATCGTCGTCGGGGCCGGCACCGCCGGCATCATTGTAGCGGACAGGCTGGCCGAAGCTAAGAAGAAGACGCTTCTCCTTGAGATCGGTGGTCCCTCTTACTACGTCACCGGAGGCAGAGAGAGGCCTGCGTGGTTAGAGGGGAATTCATTGAGTCGAGTTGACGTGCCCGGACTATGTATGTGATACATCTTAGCCGTTGTGGCATTTCACAAATTTCGCCATTAACGCTAACTGGATACTTACAACTAGATAAGAGCATATTCGGCATCAAGTCGGAGCTGCTTTGTCCACATGGAGTAGTCGACAGCTTCCAGGCATGCGCAATCGGTGGGAATAGTGCCATCAACGCTGGTCGTAAGTAGTTGATGCTTCAGAATAGCTCTCTTCCCTGTCTCTCAACGGTTGTCGTTTGCTGGCTACTAAATTTGTATAACACATATAGTGTACTTCCAACCCCCTGACTCTGATTGGGATGATTTCCACCCTAAGGGGTGGAAGAGCGCCGACGTAAAAAACGCAACAGCAAAATTGCTAAGCAAGCAGAAATCTGTGGTGACCTACTCCCAGGACGGCAATTTCTACTTACAAAGCGGGTACAACGCAGCAAAGGAATGGATCGTGGATAAGGCCGGATACTCCAACGTGGTTTTCAACGCCGTGCCGAACCAGAAGACAAAAGTGTTCGGAAGGCCTGCCTATAACTACGTAAAGGGTCAAAGAGGAGGGCCGGCAGTAGCACATCTCCAAGATGCGCTCACATTGTCAAACTTCCATTTGGCGACCAATGTCAGAGTCCTTCGTATCATTCATACCAAAGGCCAAGCCTCCGGCGTACTAGTGACGGTGAACAACAAAAATGTGACCGTTCGCCTCGCGCCGAAAGGACGAGTGGTAGTAAGCGGTGGCGCGATAGCATCCCCAGGTCTTCTCATGCTCTCGGGGGTTGGCCCGCAGGCAACACTATCACACTTACACGACGCCGGGGCCAGTCCCTACAATTCTTCGAACTGGGTCGTCAACTCAGCGGTGGGCCAAGGCCTCTTCGACAACCCCAACACATTCCTCGTGCTATCGGGCCCGACCATCGAGTCGTACGTGCACAGCTACGACAACCCCATCCCGGCAGACAAAGCGCTATACCTACAGAACCGCAGCGGACCGTACGCCTTCGCGTCGCAGACATCCGCCTTCTGGACCTACATCGTCAACGACGACGGGACGCGGACAGGGGTTCAGGGAACGATCGACTCGTCGGGGTACATGTCCACTGCCAATAACACGATAACGCTGAACGTGTACGGGACATCTGGTCTCTTATCCACGGGCTTCGTGGGGTTCAGCGACGATGGGAATTTCACCCCGAAACCCCTCGGGGACATCTACTACGGCCACCAGCGCGATGGGATGAACATCGCGAAATTCATCCACGACATCTTTCAAAAGCTGCCCCCCTCCACGCCGCAGAAGCCCGCGACGAGTGGTTTGACCCCGCTGAACCTAGCGCAGAATTCGACCGTTAATGAGATCTATCAGTACATCACCTCCTCGACGCCCTACACGAGGGGCTCCGTGCAGCACTGGTCTAGCTCCTGCAGGATCGGGTCCTGTGTCGATGCCGATACGAAGGTTGTCGGCACGGCGAATATACATGTTGTCGATGCCTCCATTGTGGCGCCCTTGACTGTGAACCCGCAGTTTGGTATTATGGTCGCTGCTGAGAAGGCTGCTGAGAGGATTTTGGCCATTTGGTCTAAGTGACGAATGCTAGATATTGCTACATTTATATCATTGGGTTATCACACAACAGACTGGATGGATAGGAAAATTGTTGAGCTTGCGATGTTATATCTGATTTTATTGTTGCCATGCGGAAAAGGCAGTAACACTACAGGTATTCGATCATCCAACATGAAAAAGGAGAAGCGTGAACTTACTGTTTATCCTGAACGGCAATTTGTATCTATTATAGTTACATAAGTATTCAAGTGGGATACGAAACCTTGTACCCTTTAAGCATTAGAACTAACGTGCGAATTACGATCTTTGAGGGTATAAACACTCTTACTATTCGTAAGATCACGCACACCCTCAAACGCGCCGGGGTTAGGAGCAACAACATCCCCTTCTAAGCCGTATTGCTTAAGCATCTCATTATGCTCTCTCAACGCGGCTGCATCGTGGTGCTTAGCCAACACAGCATCGACATCGATGCCAGCGCGCTCCATCTCGACTCTAGCGGTGGGATTCATGGCCGTGAAATCTGCGAAGAACTCCTCGCCCAGGAACGTGGGCAAGAAGTCGGGATCCAGCCTCTCGCGAGGCGAAGAAGCGACGCGCTCCAGGCACCAGAACACGTCACTGACGATAATCTTGCACGCGCGCTCGTCGCCGCGTCGCCGGTGGTACAGATACCCCGCGGCAACGTTATCGAGCTGACTGGTCATGGACAACACGACGGCGTTACTGATACTTGAGCGTTTTATTTCCAAGCGCTCAAAGCCCGAATCGATGAACTTGATACGCACCTTTCGAAGCCTCTCAGCTCCCTCGGCCAAGCTTCTACCTTTCCCTCCGTCCCGCGAAAGGGCCTGCTGCTGCTGATGGTGATGTGTCGGGATGCCAATGGAGTCGACAAAGGTCTCGTAGCCTCTGGCCGCCGCCCACGCCTTGATGTTGTTCTTGCACTCCTGCGGACAGATGATGGAGATCTTGTTGGCGCGTCGGCGCGTGAAGCCGTGGTCGATCAGAGCACCTAGCCCGCAGATCGCGTACGGCACGTGCTCCAGCGTCTCGTGGAGTCGGTTGAAGAGCTCGCTTAGCTCTTTGCGATCCATAATCGCCGTGGAATATCCTATCGTGCCAGCACCAGTACCAGACTGCGATTGCGACTGCGTCGTGGTAGTGTTGGCCGAAAATCGGACTCGAGGGGACTTACCTTTCTGCAGATGGCCGTGTTCTGTGGGCGGTACAGCCTCGGTCGCGTTTGTGCTGACTGTGTAGTGCGAGTTATGCGATTCTGATTGCTGGCGTGTGTTTAAGCCCGCGAGGATGGGGGGTGGGAGTTCCAAATGCCGCTCAGGCAAGCCCAGACTGGCTCGGAGTTGAGCATTGTAATGGGCAACACGGTGGGTTGAACCCTCCCGTTTCGATTTCTTTTCAGGAATGATACAGCAACATAGACAACTTAGCAGTATCGAAAGCAAGTCGCGAGCCATGGTAGGAGAAAACTGTAGGAGTTAGTACGTAGTGTTCGAAGGGTAGACTCACTATCAAAGCGTGCCTCTTATGGCTCTGTGGACTGAATATATGGGTCTTGCTTCAATGCTATAAATAAGGTATCATCTTATAAGATGTAGTGGATAGAAAAATCGTCGGTACTTGTATGAGGTGTGTCTTTGACATCCCATGACAATGTCCTTGTTCGTTTACCTGCTTGTTTACCAGACATGGGCCTTTTTAGTCAGACAAGGTGTAATAGGTTTGTTTTTTGTCCCATCCTATCATAGATCTATTATCAATTCAAATAATAATAACACCAACGAGCAAGGCGACTAATAGGAGGTCCATCGAGACAAAAGGGGAGATTAGACACAAAGGAAAAGTTGTAGTAGTGGATTCAGCAAGCAGTCACAAAGTCTATGCGAGCAAAATGTAGCCGGACGAGACAGGCATAAACTCAGCTCGAAAGCAAATCATTCTCATTGCCCTTTAAGACCAGGTTCCGCTGGTCCGTTTCAACGCCTTATGATACATAGCCATCAGGCAAGCTCGGGCCGTTAATTGTCCCATTTTAAGTCAGTGCTCATAGCTCCTCATCTTCCACTTCCATGTGATCGCCGTTGGACTGGCCATTAGCGACTGTGTCCTTCTTCGGCATTGTAGCTTCCTTATCGATCATCTGCCTTGAAACAGATACGATATTGTCTTCGATCAGTTGCTGACCAACATCCTCCAAATGCTTCTTCGGGTCGAGTTTGCCAACGTAACGAGTCTTTAGCTGATCCTTAGTCAACTCAGTCTCCTCTTTGACTCTCTTCTCGTATCCCTCGGCCAGAGAGACTAGTTTCTTAAAGCGATCCTTGTTGCGCTCGCCCTCCTGTCGGAAATCCTCCATCTCCAGAGCCTCCGTCCAAACATGCTTGTGCAGGTTCATGAGCATGTTCTCCTCCAAGGCAGTCTTTCGGTAGTTGATTCCGATCGAATAATAATGCCGGTTTAGGCCGTGGATGAGAGCTTGTATAGAAGGCTTGTTGAGATGACCCAAATTGGATGTACTTTGTCTGGGCTCCTGACCCAGCATCAAAGACTGTGGGTTGATAAGTCGGAACGCGTCGATGACGACCTTGCCCTTTACGGACTGTATGGGATCGACGACGACGGCCACTGCGCGAGGGGTTAACTGCTCGAATGATTGTTGCGTATTAATATCAACGGAAGAGAGCCAACAGCCGAAACCAGGATGAGAGTGGTACCAGCCGACGACCGACTCGGGTCTGCATAGATCTATCAGCGTACTATCCTTTATTGCCTTGGAAGTGGCCCACTCTCTTACCTTCCGGTTTGTGTTAACATATCCATCATTTTCTGTTGGAAGACGGGGTCGACGGCCTCGACACTGACACCAGTACCGCTCTGAGGCATAGCAAATACATCCACAACACGGACTGTGAAGTCATCCACGAATTCTCCCAGCATAAGACCCATAACTTCCATAGGAACACCGGCTCGGCCGTGCCGCAACATCTTCAGGAGCGCAAGGGAGGAGATGTAGACGGTTTCGGAATTGTCTATCAGGTTTTGGTTATCCTACCAGCACCAGCCGTCAGCAACGACCTCATCTCTACCAAGAACCGCAATGGTTTTAACCAACCACGTATGCGATGGATGGCCGGGGAAAAGAATATCATACTGTTCCTGGAGCTGCCCCGAGCCCACCCATGTTGGCGGCGCCCGCGAGCATGCGGTTCAACCGGTCCATTTTTGGTAAACGGACGTTAAATCTCGTCTAATTTGAGTGGTCTTCGTATATCGAGCGCTCGAAGAGGCTATGGAGAGGCGCGGGAACTTTGGGAGGGAAAGGAGGCAACTGGGCGCAGATGGTAAGAAGCTTGTTCAGAGATTGAATGCGAATCGAGCTGTTGATGTTGATGTTGATGTTGATGGTGGTAGTTAGGTAGGTACGCCTGCGCCGTAAATTGTAATTACGTCTCTTGGGCAATACAACGTATTACAGCTGGCCCTTGTTAGTATCTTCGGTAGCTACAGCCTACCAGTGACGAAACCTGGATCTGCCTGCCGGTGGGGACCTCTCGCCGCAGCTTACCTAAGGAGGAGACTTTGATGAATGATTGGCAACAAGGGTGTTACAATGTAAGTACATAGCTCTCACTGGTGGGGGGTTATTAGCTTACACAGTGTATGCAGCTATCGTTAAGCGCAACGTCTGTCTATCTTATCGCCGATGTATCTTCACTCTATTTTCCTAGAAAATGTAAACCGAAGTCGCTTCTTAGGAGCGCATTTCCGAACTGTCGCATTCGCTGCTTGGCTTAGTCGCGTTAAGTATATTTTGGCCCAGTTGCTATGGACGTCCTCAAAATTCTGTCCCGCGGGGCAAAGAGGACTTCCAGTCAGCCGTTTGAATTCAAGCCTGCTCCAAAGGTACAAAACCCCCAATTGTACCACGACAAGGGTGTGAAGCGGAAGAGAAGCGATGAAGATCAATCGAGCCGAAAACCCGACGATTCTACGGACGATACGCTAGATTTTTTTGCCCCTCTAGAATCCAAACCTGCTGTACAGCCAACAATAGTCCAAGAAAAACCGAAAGACGACTCCCAATCCGAGCCTTCTCTTCTCGACGACGAGGAAGTGCGACAGGTCCTAAGATCACATAGACTGAAGTTTACGCTACTCTCAACTCATGAAGATAAGAAAGATAAGGTCACAAAATCAAAGAAGAAGAAAAAGGAACCTGTAAAAGCCAAACCAAAGGACACCAAGAAAACTCTCTTCCCCCAGCCCTTAGTGTCATTTTCGCAGCTTCGCACTACGTGGAAGTTATCCCTTCGATTAGAAGAAAATCTCGCGAGCCAGGGCTATCGGATACCTACAGAGGTCCAGCTAGGGTCGCTTCCTCTTTTGATCCGACCTGAAAAGGCTATAACTGCTACGGCCGCATCAGAGCTGGGCATAGAACCGAACAATGGGATACACTTCCTCGCTGTGGCGCCTACAGGAAGCGGCAAGACGCTAGCATTCTTAATTCCCGCCATCAATGATGTGCTACGGAGAAGGACTGAAATTACGAAAGACCGCGTACTGGAAACGGTTGTTGTCGTCCCAACAAGAGAGCTAGCCGAGCAGATAGCCAATGAGGGGCGGAAGCTGACGAAGAATACGGGTGTTAAGGTCGTGATGATGAAGAAGGGAATGAGAATACCGGCAGAAGGACAGGTAAAGGTCGATGATGAGGATGAGTCGAACTCCGAAGAGGATGAGGACGAGAGTGAACACTCGGCCGAGAGTGACGACGGTTCTAAAGGTGCCGCAACAACCGTCACAAAAGCGGACATCCTTATCACGACGCCCCTCTTGTTGGGCAACTTTCTAAAGTCTAGAACGCTACCAACTGTGAGGTCTCTCATTCTGGACGAGGGAGACGTTCTCCTTGAGCAGAAGTTTCTAGAACAGACCTTACAAATATGGTCTGCTTGTGTTAATCCTTCTATGCGCTTGAGATGCTTCTCTGCTACTATGGGGGCGCACATAGAAGAACTGATATTGAACCAACTGAGCGAGCGAAATACCGGCGACGAGACTGTTCCCCTTATTCGACTTGTTGTTGGGCTGAAGGATACCGCTGTCCCAAGCATCAGCCACAAGCTTGTCTACTGCGCCACTGAGCAAGGGAAGCTCTTCGCTTTGCGTCAGATCCTCCATCCACAGTCGTCAAGTGCTTCAGTACCGCATATGAACCTCCCGATTCTTGTTTTTGCCCAGACAATTGAACGCGCTACGGCTCTTCACAGCGAGCTGAAGTTTGACTTCCCGGTCGAAGCGGGTGGCTCCTCACGCATCGCGGCGCTTCATTCCTCTCTTTCCGACACTGCCCGCTCAGATATTGTACGAAGGTTTAGGTCCGGTGAGATTTGGGCACTAGTGACAACCGACATCCTCATGAGAGGCTTGGACTTCAGAGGCGTGTCAGGGGTCGTGAACTACGATGTTCCAACTTCGGCCGCGGCTTACGTTCATCGAGTCGGTCGTACAGGTCGTGCTGGGGAGCAGGGCACAGCTTGTACATTCTACACCAACGACGATGTTCCGTATCTTAAAAGCATTGCCAACGTCATTTCTCAGAGCGAGAAACAAGCTGGAAAATCCGGTGACGAGGGAGTTCCGAAGTGGTTGCTTGACTCCCTACCGAAAGTGAGCAAGGAAGAAAAAAAGAAACTCAAACAGCGTGGAGTCGAATCACGGCGTGGAACTGCCGCCAAGATCACGACCAAAAGCGCATGGGAAAGAAGAAAAGAACACAACAGACGTGAAGCCATTGCTAGTAGTAAAAGGAGAAAGCTACAGGCCCCTGGAGATGATACCCAAGGAGAAGATAGTGAGGATGAGGAGTGGGATGGTCTTGATTAAGATAATAAAGTACCTAGGTAGCGTCACCAAGAGATTCGCACCTGTGCTGAAACCAATACTCGCCGCCATCCGTTAAGTCATCCAAGTATGCTATACTGCGACGTGGCACTACCACCTTCCCTCTGTCCCTAGGCACATGCCAACAACACTGCTAATGACCAGATATAATTCCCATGAATGCTGTCTTAACAGTTAGTTGTTTTTGCAAGAGAAGCAGCGCGCTGTGGACCGTCTAGATTCCAACCTGTACGGATACCGCCCACTTAGCTGAACATGCTGTGGCAAAGTCCAGTGACACTATTGTCAAAGTCATGACAGTTTTGACATGCCATTAATGCTAGGACATGAGAATAGATTATTGTTTGTTATCTCGTTATTGGGCTCATCCCTGTCTTGCACTTGATTTCCTAGAGCAGCCAGAGATGTTTGATTATCTCCAGCCGACCATTGGATTCTTGAACCCTCAGAGACATTAACGGGGAACACATTTCCTTGACGACTAACATCTACTACCTTTATTTTAGTACTTTTAGGGCCGACACTTTCCTATGCAGTCTTTGAGTAGATATAGGAGTAGTGTCCATAAGAGACCACTATGTCTCCCAGTCGGAAGTCAGGGTTTTCGTCCTCGCCCTCAACTCACTGCCACTTTCTCATCTGTCTTACTACGTTCTTCCAGAACCCACTTGACTCTTATTTTACTGGCACTATAAGTACAAGAGTTCTACAAAGGGGGGACCGGGGAGATACCGGCAGATCAGGTTAATAAAATCACAATCAAAGACAGAAAGCCGTTCGCTAACGGTAGAGAATTGATTGCTGTGCCCAACAAGCTGTAAGTAGTGTTTCTCAAGCGAATTGTATCTGTCCTTCCCCCCCTGCTTTTGAGGTGAGGACCGTCTTACCAAGCCATAACCAGGTGCCTTCGGAAATTCGAGTCCGCTACGGCAGTAAAGATCCTGGACGAGGAATACGTACAAGTGCCAATGTTTCCGGCTCTAGCAAGTGATGATACCGAGGAGCAGTACGGCCTCGCTGATAAGAGTAAGGGCATCATTCCGAGGCTTGGGCAGGGGGGGAAAGGTCATTACTAGAATTAGTGGGTGCGCTGGTACAAGCGTAAGCCAAATTATGACTTCAAGAAGAGGTCCTGATGTGAGCATGATGGACATGGTGAAGAAGATTAGGTTGGCCGCAGAATTGCTCGTGTTTACGCAGTTGTTACTACAAGGCCTGAGGGGAATAAAGATTGTTGGGAGCTACCATGTTCACTCATCTACGTATACCATGCCATTTTTTGGCTTTGGGTGTCTTTAACCCTTCTGTTTGACTACGTAGCTATTTTGCTAATCAAGCTTGACGATCAATAATAGACGGCGTTGCCTACTTTAATTATTACCGGCATTATATCCATCTTATATGCGAAGCCTCCCCAATGCTGTACTGTAGACGAATATGTACGTACCTTAGTAAGCCACTCTGTCAAGTAACGGCAATACCTACCTAACATAGTATCACTTATTAACGTCTCAAGGATTTGAAATCTGAGACATGTCCGCCTCCGTAACCCCGTTTTCTCCGGCCCCGCACGCTGCTGTCAGGGGTTACAGATTGACCGACAGTACTGGTACCTGCACACATACCAATACATATGCCGTGATTACTGTTACACACCGATACGGGATGGAACTCCATCCTTTGAAGCACTATCTAAACGTACATACTTGAACCAAAGCGCCGATATGAAGTATACCTTATCACGTGACACCCCCCTTGTCATCAATGCCCCCATATTCTTCCTGCGTCGGAAGCGAAAAACGAAGTACGAGTTGTGGGTTCCGCCAGGACAGATTGCCCGGGCTCGGCCTGACTCATCATCATACGCAACCATAAGCTCAAGCAGTATTAGCTTCAATCTAGGGGAACGCCTGTACACTACTATATATTCCCCCTTACTCTGCTATGAGACATCTTAAGAGCATGAACTTTATATTGCTTGCTTGTATTGAATGTTGACATGCCAATTTATTTAAATGTTTTGACTTTATAAATAAAAAAATAAGGCTTCCATCATGGCTGTCGGAATCAATGAGACTAAGACCGGCGACAGTGTTATGCCCATATACTTGATCCCTTGGGATCCCGACTCACAGGAACATGTTGATCGTATGAAATTGCAGCGGGTTGCTTGCGGATGGAAGGTCGAGCAAGTGGATAGCTGGAGAGATACTCAGAGAAAAGGGGATATCGGTCTTCATTGGGTGGTAAGTCAGATTCATTAATTCACTATCTATTCTACACATAAGCCATGAGAGCCATCTACTCTCAAAGCAATCGTGGACGAATGGCAGCATTGCACAGACACTTACATCAGTGTAACAATCTCATCGAACCTCAACACAAAACGCTTGCGTCGCTATAAATCCTTAGTGAATATTCGTAGGTCCTTCACCCCGACCACCCCGAGACGCCCGCGCGGCTCGAGAGATACTTCGCAGCCTTCAAAGACGAAGTCGAGCCGCTTCTAGACACGTGCAAATTGATCCTGCGTCGTCCGCACAAGCGGGATCCGCTCGTTCCCTTTTTCCATCCCATCGGCCACGTGGCGCTGGATGCCGTGACGGGCGACCCGGAGATGCAGACGAGTCTCTCTAAGGGCGTGCTGTCGGTCATGAACTTCTACATCTCGAGCGCGCTGCAGAACCTAGGGCTGGGCGGCGCTACCATGACGTATCTTGAGAAGTGAGTTTTTGCTAGCTGTTCAAAGTAGAACAGATGACCGGCAAGATTTGGACGAAGTTCGATTCGGAAGCCGGTTGAGTAGTAGTAGGTGGTCTGACGTTGACTTTTTTCATTTCTAGAATGGCCAAGGAAGAATTCGGCGCTAGGACTATCACGCTACAAACAATCGCCCACGAGGAGTGTCTGCCAGATAGTCCGCGACGAATCGCCCTAGGAAGACCGTTGTTAAGTGTGAGTTTACCTCGTTATTATCCCTAGTTCATTACAGTAAGTAAGTAAGCAAGTAACTAACGTGACGATAAAAGATCTCGAACCAGGAATGGTACACGCGCCGCGGTTATAGGGTCTATGGCCGGAACGAGGTCGCCTGGGTCGACGTGGACGATACGGGAAAGGAGTGGCCAACCAAGAGCGTGTACATGAGGAAAGAACTCGTATAGATAAAAGCACTTATGGCTAACTAGGCGCTATTTATAAATAATAATTGTTGCCGTTCTCTTGATGTGGTGTAGCTTACGAAGACATGTTTAAAGTAGCGAAAAATCAATATTGGTCATTTACTGCATGGTGAGGGACGCTTGTACCTCGTTATGTTCGACTAAATAAAAACCGTCGTTGAAGAAGTGTCAGATATATATAGGTAGAAGAAGCAACATATCCATTTTATTTGCTGACTCTTCAAGCAAGAAGTGGTCGATGCTCACGACGGAGCTGAGACGCCAAACATCGATCGTATCTCTTTAGCTCGCAAAACGAGTCGACGATGACGGAGGTGGCTTGGTGCAATTTGGGGAAAAGGGTGACACCAGCCGTTCTGCCACTTGATCGCCAGGTGGTGGGCTAGCTGTCTACAGCGCCTGCACCACAGCACAAGCACAGGAAGTAGTAACTGGGGGATGAGTCCTTTTACACAGCGTTAGAATTGCATACATTACTGTCTAGTATAAGAAATTAGGTATCGTGTAACGGTTGGCCGGCGACGGCTAGCTTAGGTGAGGTGGGAAATCATCAGTTATATCTTTCAATGGTCACCACTTGGTTTTCATATCCACAAGTAGGGCATTTCCTTGCACTGTTCGTGAGTATCCTCCAGTTTGAACATCCTTCGCATCTTTTGGCCAGCACATCCCTCCGGACCTTGTCGCTGTGAAAGTTTAGATCGTCGTCATAGTACCTGAAAAGTCCGGCCCACCGGTTGCGATATTTTCCTGTCGCGATAACATCCTTCATACGTTTCTTCGAAAGCTGCAGCATCTTCTCGACCACCTCGTCGTCTGGTGCGGTCGGCGGGCCGTCAAGGATTTGGATGGCCTCCTTCGCAAACGCGATGTATTCAGGACGGTTAGCGCCCCATTCCCAAGTCGTTACCAGCTCCGCCACTCTTTCTAGGGTTGCATAGTCCTTGATATGCTGCCACTCTGCGTTCCCGGTGCCGCAAAGATACTGCCACAATGGACCGAGAGGGCCTGTTCGGATTGACCTCATCATGAGGTAATTGAATACGTTCATGCGGTGCAGATTCGGAACCCTCGCGGCACAGTACCGGCTGTAGCTCTGAAGGACTTCCTTTCGCGTGGCTGCGTCTGGTGCTGCGAGGTATGCGGCCGTCTTTTCAGCCAGAAGAACTGACGTGCCCATATTGCAGTTGATCCCGGGCGAATATAGAGGATTTGTGAACCCCGCGGCATCCCCGACGGCCGCCCATCCTTGGTCTGGCCCCGCTGCCACCGGTACATTGTAGCTGAGGGACTTGCGTACGAACCACGTTGTACCGGGTCCGTAAAGGTTGGGCACGAGCTTGTGCCGTGCCATCAGCTCGAGCATTCGCGGATAGCGCGACGTAATCCAGTTGAACTTGCGCTCGGCCTCGCATGTGCCGTACTTGGAAAGGTCATCAGGGTACGATACGTCGTTCCGTATAGCGTATCCAATACTAGTCACCCAGCGGAATGTGAGGTTGAACTTCTTCGCAAGCTCTAGGGAGGATGGATATGCGTCTGCCGCCGTACCGGCCGCGTCTAAGTCCAATAAGTAGTTGATCATGGAAGCCAAGTTCTCGATCGAGCTGCCCTCCCAGGATGGCAGCCGAATAATCCAAGCCCAACTATTATCGCCGTGGTTAGCCTGGCACACATCTGGTTGTAACACCCACTCGGGGGTGCTCCAAAATTGGACTTCTTACCCTTCGGCAAGGCAGATATGGTTAGTATGACAAGATTCATAGTGTCGGAGTGGCATGTCGGACTCGTCACCCAGCATTTCGAAGTAGGCCCAGAAAGAATCCGTGTTGAATTTCTCCAGCGGCTCACTCTTTGCTGCCTTGGAGGCGAATCTCCGGAACCGGCCCGTGGCATCTACGACGAGCTTTGTGTCGATAACTGACTCCACCCCGCTCTGGCTGGAGACGGCAACTTTCCCAGATAGTGTAGTCGCATCGGTTACGTTGTTAGGAAGCTGTGTGGAATCAATGTTGACGCTATGGCCGTGGAGAACCTGAACTCCAATCCGCTGGGCAAAGAGCGTTAGGAGCAGTTCGCTGATCTTACGCTCAATTTGTAAAGTGGCAACGAAATCACCCGCAGGGCCGTTGGCACAGAAGTCGGCATAACCATCCCTAGCGCCGTCGTGCGGGAGATAATAGAAGGCGAGGCCATCTTTCGGACCAAACAGTCGCCACAATAGGGCCGTGCTGATACCAACGCTCTCGAGCCAGACACCAAACGTCGTCAGCGTACTCTCGCCTATTTTGTAGCCTGGTGATTGCGATTTCTCCAGCACAGTAATGGATACTGGCTTCTTCTGGTCATTTGAGGTGGCGAGGTCATGCTCAAGGTCGTTCATTGACTTGAGTCGAGCGTGGATGGCGTAAATGAGCGAGTGAATACCGCCCCCTACTACTACGACATCAGAAGACGTCGGTGATTTGGAGCCATTTAGGTTCTGAGCGTTAAGGTAGTCGGCTTCGCCTAACGTTGAGGGCTTGCTCCAAGGGCTATACTTCGCCAGCCCCCGGAACCAAGACCAGGTGGTAGCCTGCCCTCTGTTGAGGGGTCTGGCGCTCGAGGTTCCAGAGCCTTTGGTGACGAGCCACCTGCGAAATGTCAGATATGAGGTATGAGAACAGAGCTTTATGAAAAGTGTATCAAGTGCACCTACTTCTTCGCGTCGTTGACATGAGGGTTGACATGAGGGACGCTGCTATGAACGGTGATAGCCATACTTGAGACTGGGTATATTTCTTCACCGAAGACCAAATCCACCTCGGTGGACAGAACACAATGGAGGATGGCATAGCTCGAGAGACGGTTACCCAGTCGCATTATCAAGTATTATGTGCGCTAGACAACCTTGGAAGGCGAAGGGTGGCGTGGTGCTGTTCGTTGGCCGTTGGGATTAGTTAGTCCGGTTGCTTCATTGCTTGTTCGGTCACATGGGCTCATCAATCGACAAAACCCTTGCTATAACAAACACAACTCGCAGCAAGACTAAGGCGAGATAAGGGTGGTTCCGACGGCAGACCCCCTCTAGCAATTTGCCAATCAATGGGATCTGTTGGATATGCATTAGAGGCAGGTGTTAGCGACTTTACAACGAAAGCGATCTATGATTGAGTCTTGGTCGTCGAGTGAGAGTCGCGCGGAGACAGAGATCAACAAGCGGGTTACCTACCTACCAGCTTGCATTGTTGTGTTGTCACTACTCATCTCCCAAGCTGGCAGATAGTAACCTGGCACTCTGTCTTTCCCTGCAGCCGTCTAACCCGGTGAGTAGAGGCAAGCTGTGGTTCCATTTTCAATGCGACTACAGAGGGTGCGATCCAAATCGGCCTCAGTTTTGGGATCCCAGCCAGCCCAACATGTCCAGCATGTCCAGCATGTCCAATATTCTCCGGCATGCCCTACATGTTCTGTCGTTACAGGAATAGACGGACTGCATCAAATGCGGAGAAGTGGAGGACGGATGGTGTTTATGTCATGAATCCCACGCCCGAAGGATCCAGGGAATGCTCGACGTACAGCTAGCTATACCTACTAGGTAGGTAGACACCTATACAGCTTATCACCCTCCGCTCCCGATGGCATATCCGCTTCAGATTAGGTAACGAGAAGATGGGGTGGCCGTTGGTGAAGGGGTGTATGTGGTAGTGCGGCCGAGTCCAAAAGGGTTTTCTTGCTTGAGTGTTGAAGAAACGAGCTGCATCGACATCCACTGTTGGCTAGTATGTATGTGGGTGTGTACGTATGTGGAATATAAGCAAGAGGATTACTAGCATATGTTGCAATTTGTTATTCCAATTGGTAAGGGACAATCACGGTTAGTTGCCAGCATCCCTTCATCCCTACAGCCATGAAGTCGATGAGGCTAATAAGCTAAAGAGATGGTATAGAAGCCCAAATAACGATCGGAATCGAAAGCGTGGGCAATTCCAGGCCCCGATCACATCACCTGGAAGGTTGCCGAGAGGGGTCTCCGTCGGGGCTGTGGCACGTATCATACACTGTGTAGCGAAGAATCAAATGGGCAAATCTCTTGGCAAGGCCCCTACAGCATAATCCACCTACTTATCCGAAATCTTGGAGTTTCCACACCACACGCCGTAACACGACTGCTCCCACCCTCTGCAGGTTAGGTCGAAAAACCCGAGCATGAGTTTCTGTGCCTGTTCCCATCCCTGTCGTCTGAAGTTTCCATCCGTTGCCGTCCATCTTCAGAACTCTCACCGGAGAGTGTTCGATATATGTATTCATACCGATGTAGTAATAGTAGCGAGCCCGACAAAACCAATCGACTACGAGTGCCCTCCGGGTTTCGAAGCAAGGTTGCACACCGCCTCTACCTTGTTTAACGGAGTGTCGCGTCCTCAGCTCCTGTGGAGACAAATGGCAGTCAAACACATAGATCTCTCCAACGGATCTTACATAGGTGCTGCTAGCACTAACCCGAAAACGGATCGATATTAGATACAGTTGCCGCTTGTATCGTCGTACATACAGCTGTACAGCTGTTTGGTATGCTATCTAGCTGACGATGCGTCCTCGCTGTGCCAAGATAAAGAAAACATGACAAGATACGCTGTACCGGTAGGCATACAATTCCGGAACACAGTAGTCTTCGTACAATTATGGCTAACCTTATTTATACTACCGACGTTATTCTTTTCTTCACACTGTTAAGAGGCAAAAATTCTCCTTCTTGGGAGCAGAAGCACATTGGGTACCTATAACTTACCTACTACGTGTATGTAGGTACCCAATGAAGCGACCGAGGTAAGCGCCAGCAACTGAAGTCAAGGTTGGACACCGAACCCATCCGTTCTGGGTTCCTACCTGCCTGCGTACCTACCAACCTACCTACAGGTAGGACCAGCGCTTCGGGTCGATGGGTCGAGGCGGAATAAAGATTAGACCGATGAGTTGGCAAAGCCCCAGCACGTAAAACTCGTTCATATCAGCATCTGTCATAGGACGGCCGAAGAAGGTACGCGGTGATCCGCCTGGGAATCGGTATACATATAAGCCTTACCCGACGCATGGCTTATAGGAATATGATGGGGTTCAATAGTCCGGACTCCGCTATTATGGCGACCCATAACACAGTTACGAAACACAGCATAAATATCCACCCAGCGCTTGTCTGCGAAATCCTCGGTGTGAAGTGTTGTCTGTACCCCACCACCAAGAATCGTGGCCGCCTTCAGAAATCGCCCTTTCTTGACCGGCAATATGATGCCATAGGGAAGACCAAGATCCGACTGAAGCCCGGCAGAGTTATCTGCTTCGTACACCGAGCTCGGTCAGAGCCCAAATAACGCATGACTGTGTAAGCTATCTTGTAGAGGTGTAGTTCAATCAGCCGGGGAGCGTTTCTCAAGCATATGTTCCACAACGTTGTCTTACAGTAAGTTGAAAATAAAGTTAAACTAGGTGCCACCAAGCCATCAGCCCCTTCCTTAAAACTCGCCTAATCAATCGGATGCTAGTTCGCCACTGATTTAGTCGCGTTGACCTGCGAGAGACCATCCGCGAAATACGTAGATATCGGAAGTAATTTTCGATGTCATTTCTCTTCTAAAACAACCATAACCCCGTCAAGACTTTGGACCATTTAAGGCCATATCTTCTTCTTTGCCCACTTCCTTCCGTGACCTGCCCTAATGAGCACATGATATCAACTGGGACGACGGGCGCCTCCTCAACTTATGCTCGGCATTTTGTAGCCACCAAGAGAAACTACGCAATATATCTTTTCGGATCTGCCAATGCACTCTAGAGAGTGCGGTGCCGCCTACGAAATCATGTGAATGCGATCGGTAAGAACGATGAAGAGGTTCGAAGCATTGGGTGAGGTAGTAGAGAAGCTAATACCCGTTACATAGAATAAAGACGAAATAGAACTGCAGGGCTTTCAATATTCTCTATATAATAGCTGGCCGCTGAGTTGCCATTGTCACCGGATTAGGTACTCGTTATTCTGTCCTTCCGTCTTTTATTTCGACGTGTGGTTGGTCTTGGTCCGCTTGCGCAGACGCGCTGAGTTCAATCTGCGGGGGTTCTCCTCGTTCCTGATACGTCTTTTCAGCTTTTGCCTATGTCAGCACGAGGTCAGACTCACATTAGCCAGGTAAAATCTCACTCGTAGGCCATAATGGAGACGCACGACATACATTCTGTGCAAGCATATCGCTTGTTCATCTTGCGACATAGACTGCCACTCGGATGAAGAGTATATCCGATTGAGTTCGCCAAGAGTGTCGGCAGCTGAATCATCGAGCCCTGCGCTGGAGCCCTCGGGTGAACTGAGCACTGAACTGGAGCCGGACGACGCCGAATGGCCTACATCCTCAGCCCAAGGGTCGACAAGAAGCGTGGATGCAGTGAGTTGTGAGTTGCATAACTCATATCTTTGTTTCTTGAGTCGATGGTCGCTTGTAACTCCAAGTGCGACCTCTTCGTGTCTTTGTATGTCACAGTAGTATCTGTAGAGGGGGACATGGGGGTACGGCTCGGAGACAGGCCCGTGAAGCTGAGTTGCTGTTGACAATTCCGTTTGCAGAGGATAGGTCTGTGCTCCTCGCTCACTACTGTCGGGTGACTTCGATCCTGGAACGTATGAAAGGATCTCTTGACCGAAGCTTCCATGCCGAAACCTTCTAGTATCAGCGATGAACGAAAAAAACAAGGGAGCATGCGTCTCACCATTCTTGCTCGTCTCCGCTCAGATCGATGGAAGAGCCCCTCGACGAAGAGCTTCCACAGCGCGTAACGTGCAGTCCTTCACCAATACCCTTAAAATCCACAGTCTTGCTTTGGGATGCCTCATCCATCACTCGAGGCTGGGCTAATGGATAGCTGGTAGAGGGGTGGAAAGAGGTAAGAGAAGGTAGTGGGCTGTCCAGTTACAGTGCCAGACATGGTGGCTCTCAAATATCAACAACAGAGATCTTTTCCCAGATGTAATCCGCGAACCAGCTGCCTTGGGGCAACTCCCGACAGCCTGTCATCTTTCTGATTTGGCGTTGGCCAGTTCCTTGACCTGAGAGTAGCCCGGCGTCTACCCAGGGGGGTGGTTTGCGCTACTGCACGGGTAGCGGTACCGAGAGCATGGATTTCTGGCTGGTGATACCAGAGAATCGGGAATGATCCTCACTCTCTCGTTGGAGATGCCTTCGCGAACTTGACCACCCTTACAGCACACATCTAACATCTGCGAGCTGCACCTGAAGTAGGTGTTCCGAGCAAAGGACTTTAATCTCGTCTGACCCGGTGGTTTGGCACCCTACCATCCATGCTAGACCTGAAGGGGGAAACTCGCCGCACACCTGCATGACCACGGACCTGGACGTCCAATAGGAAATAGGCAGAAGGCCCGCGCCCCTTGTCATCTGTCTGCAACGTGGTGTATCGGACCCGTTCCGTCGGGTCCTCTGTGGTCGTCCGGGCCCATGTCCCCCAGTCTCCCGTTACCCTATCCCTCCTACAATACAATATTCGATAGTGGTTCGAGAGAAACTAGTAAGTACCTTCGTATCTTGCTATGAGGACAATGACAGGTAAATGCCTTGAAGGAACGTTATCCTAGTCTGTTCCCACTCACACTCGGTGCGTTATTTAAAAAGCTTGTCGACTTGCCGCGGCTAGCGACGATATCTGCATACCAGTTAACCAATACGGAGACCGAACAGGGATGGAAAACACGTACATGCAGAGGTATCTAATTCTGGTTCACCGATCACGTCAGAACCTGAACAAAACACACAGGAAGGGATACTCCTTTGGCGAGGAGATACAGACCGGAGCTGAACCGAACTTCAGGCGTCTCATGCGGTATAGACTTAGTCAAGCTACCAAAGATGTTGGGGGCTTGTTCAGTTCATGCCGCTTCGTTTGGCTGGCTGACCATATCGGATCGCGGTCCTTTCTTTCTGCGCGTCAACACATCTCGCTCACCATTCGGGCGGTTCGAGACCCGGAGCATGCATATTTACACATCTGGCCTCGAACAGACGGTACGGTCTCTTCCCAGTCCAATATGTCAAACAGGCTACGGGGTCTATCTACCTTCTAAATAGGATATAAGTTAGGGCTGAAATAACAACACGACTCCTGGAGTAACTAACTAGAGAGTAACCTGGATATTAAAAAGGGTTGTGCAGAACAACAACGGCCGGTCTTAGATTGTTGGCTTAGATGCGAGAACTCGAGAACTCGTATAGTTGTGAACAAAGTGAAAGTGAAACGAAACAGAAAAAATAAACACTGTCACAAGATGGCAGCGACGCAGCTGACTAAGTCGCATCACCCTCTATACAGTAATTAAACTAGATCATCATTCATTATTTTCGTTGCTTGTTGGCAAGGTAATAGAGAAGGGAAGGACGCGAGGAGGGGTGGTCGACATCTAGCTGCGCGCAACTACCTAGCTAACAAAAAGGTAGTTAGCGTTCCTACGCGTAGGTACCTAGATAGTGGACATCTGTAAGAATTTAAGAATTTCTTACATTGTTTCTTTCTCCTGATTGGTGCAGGGTCAGGGCAGGGTCAACTACTTGCACAATTGCAGCTGACAAGTAACAACGATCGCAATTTATCACCTTGTTTGTTATCCTGTACGAAGGGCGAAGGGCAAAAAGTAGATGGATAATGAATGTTGTGTGGGAGCTGACTAACCTAGAATGATTGATGGGGGATTACTATATTAGAAGGAAGGCGGTGAAGAAGGAAGAAAAGGATGCGGCTGGTGAGAAGATGGTAATCTAGGTAACCTGGGTATCGCCCGTGGAGAGAGCCCCGAGTAGATCAGAGCAGAGCAGAAGTTTGGAGGGTCAGGAATCTTGACACGATTGTTGGTAATACGGGGCGAGGGGAGGGGGTAATATCATGTACATACAAATACTGCTGGAGGGGTACGTATCGCCCGATCTCGTGGTCCGACTGCCTACCTTGTCCCGACCTGGGTTAGTCCGGTTCCCGGACGAGGAAATGTGCGTAAGAAGCAAGCAGCCACTAGTGCCTGCTTCGAGAAATATGTAGGAAGGCCCCCAAATTCCTATCAGAAAAGCAATTCTTCTATAGCCGGGCCAGGACGAGCCGATTAACCTAGGACCCTTCTTTCATTATGCTACAACGCATGACAGGCAGGCAGGCAGGCTCCGAGAACCTATCGACAAGACACAGTACCTAAAACTACGAGATTGATGAGGGAATCGTAGGATGAGGATTATCGTTTGTCAGCGGGGATGCTGCGCTGGAGACTCAACAGCGCTTCGCTATCTGAAGTATGCATTATGTGATTGAGACTACTTACTCACCTGCTTAGTCGCGGAGGGCCGAGCCCTTGCTACATAAGGTATGATGTGCGACACTCAAGCAAAAATTATAGTCCTACTAGTAGTTTTATACATCGTGACGACCCTACGTATACCCGTTTGTCTGTTTAACGGGCATTGAGTTGCGATGTCCCGTTAACTGTATAGGCAGCAGCAGCAGTAGTAGAATATACGTAACGTGTGGAAATCCAGTCTGATAAGTATTAACATGCGTTTGACGGAAGGTGAAGATACTAGACCTACTTACATACCACATACCTATCAGGTGCTTACTCACATAGGTTCTTCAGCCTCATGATTTACGATGCTACGTATTGGAGCTCAATAATTGCTTTTGGCCGGCTAGACCTGAACAATGAGAAGTTGACGTAAAGGCTAATAAATACCGATGTTTCATTCTTCATTCACCCTTTCCCCCAACCCCCTCATCCTATGACGCACCGTTGTAACTAATGGGCTTTCTTCAAGCTTAATGGTTGTCCCGAGGTGCAAAATGCTTCTGCGTAATGCCCTGGATCATGATTGCGCGCTTCAAAACCATGCCTTCGCTCAAACTACTCACTTCACGCCGCAGAATGTCTTGCCAGGGTGTCTGACTTTCAGGCATAATATATCCCCCTTTGGCCTCCAACTCTTCTCGCTGGGCCTTTAGCTCTTCCTCCGAAACAAGAATTTCGACACGGTGCCTACCTATGTCGATCCGTACTGTGTCCAAATCGCGGACTAGTGCAAGATTTCCACCGTTGGCTGCTTCAGGGCTCGCGTTCAGGATCAATGGTGAGCCGGAGGTCCCCGACTGTCGCCCGCCACCGATGCATGGCAGCTCTTTGACGCCCTGTTTCAATAACCTCCCCGGCGCATGCATGTTGACTACCTCGGCGGCTCCGGGATACCCTAGAGGTCCGACGCCACGCATGATCAGAATAGTGCGTCTGTCGATCTCTATGTTGGGGTCATCCAATCGTTTTTTGTAGTCTTCAGGGCCGTCAAAAACTGCCACTTTGCACTCAAAAGCATCCGGATCCTGTGGGTCCGCAAGGAACTCAGCATGGAATGAGGCTGAGATGACAGATGTCTTCATAATTGCCGAGTCGAATAAATTTCCCTTTAGATGAACAAAGCCGGCGTTTTGTTTGATAGGAGAAGCAAAGGGCCTGATAGTCTGGCGGTCCCAAGATAATTTGCCTTGGACGTTATCCCGTATCGTTTTGCCGTTAACTGTCAGGGCTTCAGGGTGTGGGAGCTTCCCTGCTTCCAGAAGTTCGGCCTACAGCAGTTTCATTAGCAACGAGTTGGTACTTCGTAGTGGAGTTTTGGTAACCTGATTTACCATTATCGCCGGCAATCCTCCAGCTCGGTAATAATCTTCGCTCAACATCTCACCTGCCGGCTGCATATTAAGGAGAGGCGGGATAGAGAAGCCGAGTCTGTCCCAATCGTCCAAGTCAAGAGCCACACCGGCATGCTTTGCAACCGCAATAAGATCTTGATTGTTAGTGGTCAGTACTCTTCTTGTGACAGGGAAAGTAGCGGTACAAGGATTTACTCACGAATAGGTGCATTCGTGCTGCCCCCAATAGCTGTGTTGACCACAATAGCATTCTCAAACGCCTCTCCTGTCATTATATCACTCGGCTTGAGGCCGCTCCTTACCATATCGACGATCCTGGCTCCCGTATGGTACGCTGCTTGCGAGCGCTCACGGTACGGTGCTGGAATAGCAGCGGAACCTGGAAGCATCATACCCAGGGCCTCAGCTAGTGCGTTCATGGTAGACGCAGTACCCATAGTGTTGCAATGACCTGGACTGGGCGTACCCGCCGTGACCATGTCCATAAACTGGTGCTCGTCAATTTCGCCCTTGGCGTTCAACTCGCGCCCCTTCCAAATGACGCTGCCGGAGCCAACGCGGGCACCGCGCGACCAGCCGTTCAACATGGGGCCTACATTCAGGCAAATGGCCGGGATGTTCACCGTCGCGGCGGCCATTAGGCAAGCGGGCGTGGTTTTGTCGCAGCCAGTCAGCAAAACCACGCCGTCAAAGGGATAAGCATGCAAAAGCTCGGCAAGAGTTAAGTAGGACAGGTTGCGGTCCAAGCTAGCTGTCGGTCGTCGCGTGCTCTCTTGAATAGGGTGCATCGGGAACTCAAGGGGAACACCCCCTTTGAGCGAATGCCATCCCGTACACGTTTGGCGAGTTCTAGATGGTGACGATTGCACTGCGGAAATTGAGTTAGCTAGGATAGTCAAACTTATCATGGCATGAGAAGTGTAATTGGACTTTAAGGCTTAAAAACCCTAGTGTCGACAAGGGCAAATCATGTTTTGACTTACCGGCGCAGTATCGCTTCCAGACTGGGCGATGCCAATGATAGGTCTCCCCTCGATTATTTCTTCCTTTGTAAGACCTTTGACATACCAAGAGTAGGCAAATAATTCTTTGGGGGAACTGATGGGTTTGGAAATAGTTTTACCATAATTAAAATAGCGCTCCGCATAGAGAACTCGCATACTAATATCCTCCGGACGGTTGAACCAGGACCTTGATCGCAAAGTTTCGTTGTTCTCAACATTCGTGCCGTGATTCATCGTCAGTTGTTCCCGCAAGACCTCGTTATCCGCCCGCAGCTTCGTGAGCTCAGACTTGAAGTCATCGATGTCGAGGATACTGGCGTCGCTGCAGCGGTTTGTGCGGCCTTCACAAGTGCTTTCGCAAGGCATGACGTTGTTGTGTATTGTAAATGTCGACGAGCGAAGAGATATTGGCAATGGTTATCATATAGATCGTGAAGAATCTGTAGGAGCTAGGGAGGAGAACAACACGAGACGACTTAATCTATGGTTGGGGGGTTTATATATGTGTGTCAGGAGGTTGTGTCCCCGAGTGAGGTTAGATAGCCAGTAGGTAGCACCTGGGTAGTAAGTTGCTAGAATGTAGAGGTAAGGCGTCAATGATATTGATTTCTGAACTCTCTGAGTCCTAAGAAGGGGGCTATAGCTCCTTATATACACAGCTCACACGCTAGTTCCGGCCCTTCGGGGCAATTATTGCCTAGTGTTACTTCATCTCCTAACAGTGAGGCTTCTTGACGTTAGTTATGGCTGTGAGGGAGGCGCCATCAACAGGGTCACGCACAATATTCTTCAGTTACAAGCGATAAGAAAAGATAAAGCTCAAGCTGCGAAACGAGTGTACCTTGTTACGAACCCCGTATTACTTGAGGTAGCGTACTTAAGGTAGTTCATACACACAGTACTTTGCTCTATCATACAGAAATTTTCTTATTTTACACCCGCAATCTGCTGTGCAACAGTCTTACAACTACCTGCGTTACATAATAGTGCGGAAAGGGGAAACACTGCCGTTGTTATTATTACACTGTAGAGTATCAAGGCTGAGAGGTCAAGTCAAAAGCTATGATTGAACTAACGTTAACGTAATCATGGTATTTAGCCTTACAAAACCTAGACCAAATTATCGATCAATTCTAACACTTTTATATGGTTCCGCCCAGCGCCCAAATCTCATCACCCGCAAGCATCGAGTATGGACCTACCCCAATGAACATGAGGGAAGGCCTTCCACCGCGATTTCCTTGGGGCATCGCGTACTATAATGCATCTCGTCCATGGGCAGGGCGAATATAAATTCCCCTTTTGCCCTTTTAAAGTATGTCGTTAAAGCACCGCACGTGTAAGCTAAGTTCTGTAGCACATTCTTTTGCTCTGAGCATGCGATAAAATCTTTCCAGACAAATTGTGTAGCGGGATTTCGCCAATTCTCAATTTCCCCAAGTAAAAACCCTCGGCTTAACCCGGAGATTTCTTAGGCAGAATGGACTAGGTTGTCATTTGTCAAGAGCATATCAACGTATATTTGGAGAGGCCCACGTGAATGCAAACGAATGTTGATAGGCCGTGGACGATCAACTCTTCGACAGTTTGGGGCTTAGGAGTCTTCATGACGGTTTCGGACTCTTCACGACCGAGCCCAAGACTGGCTAGCAGTCCTTGGATAGGTGTGCTATTTGTGCTGCAGTGCTTCTCCGGCAACATATTCAAAACCTCTATGATATTCACTGCAAATTCTACACAGGGTTTATGGAGCACTGAGGAGGGCAATTCTGATGATTTATTGGCAACTGTGCCAATGCGCTTGCCGAAACATGAAGATAGTCTCCCAAAATGTGGAATTTCTGTTTAGTAGTAAGATGAGGATGGCGTAACACATCTGGAGAACAGAAGGCCACATCATCATATGACCCCAAAGCATTTCTAGCCGAGAGCGGCAAGCGTCGCCCCCAGATAGGTTTGGTACCCAAGACGACAACTCGTTTCTTGAGTCAGTCCACGAGGGGAGAGTGTGCAGTCGCAGCGGGTGCTCAAATTTCGGGCCGAGCGTACTCGTCTGCATTAGCGTTATGGCATGAATTCCGACGCTCCCTTCTACCAGCCGGACAATGAATTGCTTATACACCTCAGCTGTCGTGAGCACGTAATCCGACGGGAAGGGCTGATAAGTGGGACATTTGTGTGCTCCAATAAAGCTTTTGTCTCCCATTAGCCGATCCATAATCACGAGGGTCAGTAGCAAACGTAGTTACACTATGCTAAAAGACTAAAGCTAATACAGTCTCGCAATCATTCGAACCTTGGCTTAGGATAAAAAGAGGCAAGAACCTTGTCAGTTACTAAAGGTCGCTAACGTATTTCTTCATAAAGAATCGCTAGTGCACAGCAATACCCGCCGTATCGTTGTTCCCATATTCAATCTCGATATGCATTAAGTAGCAGGTTAAGAAGGAAACGGCATCGCCAAGCATGTCAGCATCAATAAAGCGTTTCCTATAATTACAATGTACGTACTCATCTTGCCAAATGAATTCTTGTAGGGTCCAAAAACGATGTTGTTGTATTTATCGCCAGGGGAGATCTGCGTAGCAGACCTCCATAGAGCCTCCCATGGGGTATGCGGGAGTGCTAGGCTAGGAATAACACTACACTAACATACAGTAACCTATTTAACAATTCTTGTCCATAGACAATGTCCTGAGGCCTCTGCGCTGTATCCTCCCTTCTCCTATTAAAGGTATAGTGCCCAGCAGTAACCTCGAAAACAAAAAAGTTCGAGGCTTTATAAGCTAGAAAAAAGGGCCGTGTAAGCTGTGGTCGTAGCAAGTATAGACCCAACAAGTATTAAACGCAGAGCACAACAAAAAAAAACCGTAAATAATTATCCGTGCCGGGTCCTCCTCAGCCTTGTTGTCCTTACTAACTCCCCAGCCTTATCTAATTAAACGCTAGTATCCTGCCTTCTATTTTTAAAATCGTTAAACGCCTCCCTATATAACCCCTATAGCCTCCTTACAGCCTCTGCTGTAGCCGTAGTTTTAGCTATAGATAGCAAGAATTTTTAAACCCCCCTCTTATCTTTTGCAGATATTTTTAAAATACCCCATGACTTCCATGAACATACGCAAGCGTATCGGGTCTTCCATTAGCAGGGCTAAGTACCTGTTCAAAAGCGATGAAACCACCGAAAGAAGAAAAGAGAGATTAAAATTTTTCACTCTTCATCGGGGAGAATATGCTGGGGCATAAAAAGTATAAATCGTGGAGAGAAAATGTCTTGAGAGGATTCGTCCTGCTTCCTACTTTTCCTTCTCCCTTGTTCTGCGAGATCTTGTAAAATACGCGTTGTATCTGCTACTTCATGTTCTATTAAACCCCCAAACCAGATATCCACAGAAACCGCCTGCTAGTACATGTTATACATATTAAAGACCTACTCACTGCGCTCCCAACTCAGATAATCCAAGCCAATGGGTGATCCGGTATAGCTACGAATGTCTCCGTAAGGGCTTTGTGAACCAAAACTCACGTTAAAGCCGCTATTTCCATTATGATATGGGTTATCATCTGGTTAGGCGATGACGAAGGCTGTAAGAGGCCGTTGATCTTTGTTCCGGGCGATCCAACGGCTAAACGAGGCGGCGTCTCGCCCAACTCGTATTTAGACGTTCTGGACGAAGGCCTAGTGCCTTATTGCGAACCAGGAGATTCATTTATGCAGGATAACGCCCGTATACATACCACAAAAAAAGTGAAAGAGTGATTTGAAAGGCACGAAGTAGATGGAGGTTATCGACTGGCCACCTTACTCGCCAGATCTCAACCCTATTGAGCATATTTGACAGCGTTTAAAGCGTGAGATCTACACAATAGTGCCCGATTTCGGTGCCCTAAAGGATAACACAGCGGATATTGCAACGACCAAGCGATTAATTCCAGAGGCATGGCGTCGTACAGATCATGGGCTAATTCGGTCACTTGTAAGTCAATGAGTCATAGACTTGCAGCCGTTCGCCATGCACATAGCTGGTGTACACAATTTTGAAGGCTAAGAGCTACAGATTATTTTAATATATTTTATCTACTTTCTATATTTAATTTTCACTTTCCATGAGGCTACTTACGAAGGGGGTATATTTGGGGTGGTGGTGGAGGGGACAGGGTTGCGCAGACACTTTAGTCAAAGTATTAGTGTACAAGATCGCTTCCACTGGGAGTAATACTGCCCATGAAAGGAGCGTCTGTGAGTGGCCCGCAATCTTGGCTAATAGGCACCATGTTTGTGTCAAGTGTTGACCAGAAGTTGAAATCTGGTAATGAAGCAGCATGCGCCAACATCTCAACCTCACCAAAGTTAAAGATTGTATCCTCGGCCTCCGTGCAAGGAGTCGGCTCAACCGCATGCTCAGTATGGTCTATCATTGTAGGTGTAAGTGTAACGTCAGAAACTGATGCGGTCGGGCCAGCTTGAACGCTGTTTGATGTAATATCAACTCGGGCGGAGCTGGAAACCTTATTGCCTCCTTCACCTCTGAATGCTGTAAACCCAGTGATTCCTGCATGATTGTCGGTATCGCAGCATGTATTGCCTCGGCTATGCCTCCAGCCGTTGTACAGCTTCCTTCGTTGATGTTGGATTTCATGATTACGCCTCTTCCTGGAGGGGCCGTTCGGTGGTAGCTGTGTTGGGATCTGAGGGTGAATCTCGGAAGCTTCTTGCACAAACCGACTTCTTGTCTCGAATTCTACCTGCTCTAGGTGCGTTCCGAGTGCCTCATTGACTTGTTCAAGACTTTTTATGGGATTAGCGTTATCTTCACTGGCCTGAATGTGTAGTACTTGCCTCCATGGCCCCATCCGTTTCACAAGGAACGCAGGAGAGAAAGAGACACAATTCTCCTTGGCAGCTGCATGTTGATAAGTTGTAGTTATGGCAGTGATTTCAGTAGCAATGAGTTTCGTGCTCTGTTCTGGCCATGCAGAATATGCTCGACACATAGTCATCCCATTGCCAACTATCAAGGGTCAGCAGCTGCCGTCATCGCTCGTTGCAGAAGACTTACATAGTAAGAATAATTCAGGTGCCCGATGCGACAGTGTTTTCTCCAACTTTTCGATGATTTGAGCGGTCCATACTGATGCTTTCCGAAGGCGAGAAGAATACGAGCTCGAAAGCTTAGGGTTTCCAACAAAAGCCCTAATGCATTCGTCTACTTTGTTGATTGGGACGCCGTTTCCCCGAGCCACAACGCATAAGCAAAAGAAAATCATGGTACTGTATTTTGACAACCGTGTCGAGAACTCGGCGGTTATTTGAAGTTTGTTTGCAAACTTACTGTAGTCTTGGAGAATATCCAAAGCATCTGCTTCGGGACCTGGTCCAAGTGACTCACTGGAAGAATGAACGCCCTGTTGAAGACGTGTCAGAATGTGGAAAGCATCAATCGCCTGTTCGCGCGTATAAACCTGGGCGCATTTTCTCTTCTTCAACCATTCTTCATTACTTTTTGGTACCGAGGCCAGAAACTTGCGCGCTTCCACCTCATACTGTTTAGCAGGGGGAACACTATCTTCAGCTCCCTGATTTTTTAAATCTAGGATAGCTTCCCCAGGAGGCATTAGCGTAGATTCAAGATCCCAAATACGTTTCCGTAACTTTGAAACTTCGTTCTCAAGACGTTGGATATAGTCATGGGTACTGCCCCTAAAAGCGAACATGCGAGATTCCATGTCTCCAAGCGGCCCGCCACAGCACATACCAGGGCACACAGATACATCGGTTGAGGTAATATCTGTATTGGGGGGGACGTAAGGCTTTTCGGCTAGCCTCCTGCGTGAGGCCGGTGCCAGTACGAGATAGCTGCGTTAGCTAGTCTTTGGCTTCGAATACGGTGTAGAAAGGCCCCGAAAGCTAGCCTAAAACTGCCCAGTAGCTAATAAAGCAACGCGATAAATAAATCTTGAGTCCGTTTACAGAGGTGGGCGGGACGAATTGGTAACGTATGCGAGCCGTTTGTGTGCTCAAGGTTGCGGTGATGCAGAAAGGAGGTTTGTGTAGTGAATCCCTGAACCCTGTAGAAAAATCCATAAAAAGAGCTGATATATCGACTCGAGAATCTGTGTGTCTTAGAACAGCGGACTGAGTTTTGAGCGGGTATTTTTTGTTTATATATATTCGATGAGGGTGCCTGGGAGGGAAATCAGTTGGTGATGTTGTGGGCGCAGCGCCCTGTGCTCCTCCCTCGCCCGGTGGCACCGCCAGCGTCCAACAAGTCTAGCCTTGCGGTATCTATTGGTATTTCGACCTTCCCACTAGTGCTGCTTTGCCAGTTAAGGGTGGTCCCGGTATCTTTGCTCTCTTCCGCCACTTGGGCATGGTGTTCTATAATATATACGCGCTCACGCGCTTCCCTAAGCCTACAATATGAGCTTGCCTCTAATACCTTGTGCTTGCGCACATTAGGAGAAAAGCTAAGAGAATGCATACTGCCTGGCTGCACCCATGGGGCATTGTGCGTCCCCCCCTTTTTTTCTTCCTTTTTCTTACCCTATTACCTCCACCTCAATCTCTAGGCCTTGATCCCTTTCACTAACTTCCTCATTCTCGTCGTCTGTTTGCGTCATGCTCCTTGGGCATATATGGTAGTAAGAGTTAGTAGTCCTTAAGAAAACTTTTAAAAGCTTCTGAGTTGGTCTGTGTGACAATCAAGCCTGCACTACCACTGGACAGGGTTGATGGGATGAAATATCTAGATTCAATGATATCTAAAGGGGAAATGCCAGAAGAAGGGGGGTGCAGCGGTGATATATATGTACATGAATATGCGGAGGTATTGTAGACCTCCAGTCTCTCGATATACCACTAGAGCGTATAGAACGAGGTGCCCGCAGATGGGCACCATGGAAGACTTTGACAGCGCCGCCAAATCACCTCGAAGCCGTTACTATTGCATTGGTTGGAAAATATACGCGCTCTCTCGACGCCTACATGTCTCTAGTCAAAGCTTTGCAGCACGCCATCGTCCAAGACCGCCGAGTACGAATCTGCGTGGCGCAAAGTCTGCGCGGCTCAGGGTATCCTTGTGCCAGGCGGCTTCGGCGCCAGAGAATCCGAGGGCATGATCGAGGCCGCTAAATATGCTCGCGAGAATAAAATACCGTTCTTGGGGATTTACCTGGGCATGCAGATAGCCGTCATCGACTTCGCGCGCAACGTATGTGGCCTCTCAGGAGCTAATTCAGTCGAGCTGGACCCGGAGACGCCGAGTCCCGTCATAATATATATGCCTGAGCTCGACTGTTCGAAACTTGGTGGCACGATGCGGTTAGGTGAGCGACCGACGCGTTTTCAGCCCAGCAGTAGCGCGTGGAGCAAGGCCCATGCAGCATATACCAGCTGTAATCCCCAGCAAATATGCGACCACAACAGTGATGAACTGGTGGTCCGAGAGCGCCATCGTCACCGCTACGAAGTGAATCCGTCCTACATCGAGACACTCGCCGGTCATGGGCTGGAGTTTGTCGGAAAGGATGAGACAGGCGAGCGCAGTGAGTTCATATTTCTGTTTTCGCCTTCCTTCTTTATATAATAGGCCATCTCATAACAAATATCTTGTAGTGGAGATCCTAGAGCTACGTGATCATCCCTGGTTCGTGGGTGTGCAGTTCCACCCAGAGTACCAGAGTAAGGTTCTTGATCCCAGCAAGTCAATCATGGCCTTCGTAGCTGCGAGTGCTGGGCGCCTACAATAGGTAAAGGTGCGAGTAAAGAGGCGGGTTAGAAAGCGATTCCCTATGCACCCAACCTCGGTAGTTAAGCCAACCGAACCCCCCTACTTACTCTGAATATATCGTCTTTTCCATTTCTGATAGAAATTCTGTGCTCTATCACTAAGCGATTCCCGTTTGCGAACGAGCCTGTCCACATAGAAATGACCGAGGGGCGAGCGTATTAGCGATCGTTTCGTCCAAATAGAGATGGAAACATGCCGTACATTGTATGTAGTGGGTAAGTCGCAAATACCGCCGGTCTACAAACGCGTAAGCGGGAGTGACGTGTACAAACCGCCTAACTACCCAGGCTAGGTAGGTAGGTAGGTAGGTAGGTATTTTACCCCTGTGACACGATGTGTATATGTATGTTGCTATTACGGCCACCGTAACGGGAGCTCGCACCACTGGGTATCTGATCCTAGAGTGAGAGCGAGTGGCATGGTTGAAAACTTGGGCAGACTATTATGGGGGTGGGATAGGGTAAAATGTTATTTTAATGCCAATGCCGAGTATCCAGAATAAGGAATACAGGTGGCGCGAGAGATAGCTACGTATGTATGACCTAGACTACAAGCGAACGAGCGCTGCCCTCAATATGTACAACCCCCTGAAGTGAGATATTGTCGAGTCGTCTATAAACCGCTTCTAGCATGAAGCAGAACTGTCGAATCTCACGTCAAGCCCTCCAAAGTTCTGCAGGTTGCCAAAATGCCTGCAGGTCCTGCTCAAGATATGTATTGTAGCGGCGGCCGGCATCAGGCTTCCAGAAACATCATCATCTGGTACGAAACCGACACAAGCACGATGAAGCGGTAGTCTTATAAAACCAAACTCAAAAGAGTATATAGATGTAAAGCCCATGTGATTCAAATTTCGCGGCTGTGAAAGACCATTTGGATTACACGGGCACGGAATAATTTGTGTGACGAGGCACTGGACAGGCTCTAATATTATAACATAACAGACGTGCTACACTCACAATTCAATGCAGGAGTGGGAAGTACTAGATTCGTTTGGTCTGCATGGGATGCCGCAGGGAGGTAGATACACAGCATGAGTAGTACTGTTATGCTGCCATACCACCTCATATTTCGTCGAGTGGACGAGAGAGTAAGTGAGCGGTCAATATGGGTGGGCGGAGTTTGGCAGCTTAACATTGTCGAAAATGACATGTCCTCGGGAGTGTCTTTGCCAAATGGTACCCTACGGCAACTTACTTTCCCATCTCCTCATTTTAGGAAGTGTAATAAATACTAAATGGCAAATTCGGGCCGAAAGTTGGCTATGTTGATTTGCCAGTTACCAATGGTTCGTTTGTTGTTGGGCCATGAGATGACGGCTGTCTACCGATCGATGTAAGCCTCGCCCCAACTCCAGCCTAGCAAAATATGAGAGCTCATGAATTAGGTAGGCAGAGTGAGTATATTACCAAAGACCCTAGTTCTACCGCTTTCTTCTTTCATCCTTTCCGTCTTTTTTCCTTGAAGACAATTGGTAAATGACACGTGTGGCGGCGTGTTCGTTTGCACGGCCGAAGAAAAGCGACCCTATAAGCAAAGAAACGGCAAGAAGGATATTTGAAGATGGACATGTATGTTAACAACTAGACAATTCCTGAAACAAATGGGGGAAGAAAGGCTACTCGACTCTGTACGTATATAAAGGGTATAGAGGTAGTTTGGGTCAAATCTGATACTGGTCTGGCTTACCTTCCTTCACCCTGAGACAGAGAGAGCAACATCCATACTCAAGGACAATGAGTTCTGTTCCCACAGCCAAAGGCCATTTATGGGCAAGCCTTGCCTGTCCATTAGTAATCTTGGGAGCATGTATCGTGCTTTACCTTGTGGCAGCGAGTTCCAAGGACACAGAGACACGACGTCGCGTTACCTCTCATCGCATCATTATAAACCGAGTAAAAGACACTCGTTGTATTGCTGACTTCACGGTATTCAACGCTAGATCGCTCGAAGAGCGACTACATCTCAGGGCAAAACCAAATGCCCGTCTAGTGCACGCATTTGGTCTTAACAACTCATTTACTACCACAACTAAGGACGTCCATACGCAGTTTGTAAAGCGGGCAAAGGACGCTATACAAGCATGCGGCACTGACGACTGGAGGAGATTCAGTGAGGTCACTAAAAGGATTCTAAACTCCTCTATCGATTATTTCAGTGATGAGTTGCCATACTTGCCTTTGGCACATAGTATGTTCTCGAGATTCATTTCATTTCTCATTCATTCTAAAAAAGCCAACTTACCTGTTGATAATAGAGTGTTTCCGAATTCAGAGATTGCTAACCGTCCTAAAGTGGTACGAATCATGAGCTTCGGTCTCGTGCTGCATGCTCTATTCGACGTCGAGCCTTCAGAAATAGACGTTCAAGATGCCAGGACAGCAACGGAGGCGATTAACCGACTATGGGCTCAGTCCAAAGAGTGTGGCAGCGCGCCGTCGCCATATGATAAGAAACGGCTTGATAACGCGTTAAGAAGACTTTTACCGCAGCATTATCCCTCCGTTACTACAGAAGGCAACCCTCTTAATCTTATCATGCCAGCGTACGAGACGCTGTGGCGGGTCGTCCTCCTAACATTTGTATCAGTAACGGGGCGGGGGGTCGATCCAAGCACGTCAAAGGAGTTCCTGCAAGCGATCAATAATGTGCCGGGGTGTCTTAACCGAAACGACGACGCCGAGAGGCACGCGTTAGCGATAGCCAAAGTTTGTATTGCCCAATCTCCAAGCATCTCAGCACCAAGGCTCTCCATTGTTTGATGCCTCGCCCGTGGTTGTAATGATAACTGATCAAGAACGATAGGAAGGCCTTCGACTTTATCCTCCAACGAGGCGAATCCATAGGGCAACTTCGACCGCAGAGGGCGAAGACGACATTGCCGCTGCCGATGTTGAGGCATGCCACCGGTATACGGAGATCTGGGGCCCCGATGCGCACAGATTTCTGCCGACGCGCTTTCACGGCTGGTCTCGGAAGAAGAAGGTCGCTAGCAATGAGCGGCACCCAGAACCATCGGCGGCGGCGGCAGCGCCATGGGATCAAAGGTTCAGCTACTTCCCATTCGGTGTCGGCAAACATGTCTGCCCGGCGGGAGCCGGATTTGGCGAGCGCATAATCACGCTCCTTGTCGTCGAACTAGCTAGGCGATTTGGGACCTCAGAGACGACCGGCTTAGTGATTCACTTCGGTAACGCCGAGTCTAAAGAAAGTCGAATGGAGTTGCTGCCTACTGGTCGACATGATACGGAGAGTTGGGTCCTAGAATTAGGAACCAAGTGAAAAGATCAATGTGAGGCATATTCATAGAACAAGAGTGAGGGCCAGAGTAATAAACAGGCATTGCGCCAGGTGTCTTCCTACCTCACTTACCCCTTTGTGACTTTTGAGAAGCGATACTAAATCCTTCCCTTTCTGCATACACTTAGCCAAACTTAGAGAGCTCATGAAGTGTACGCTGTACTTATTTGTAATCCTTCTGTCGTCATCCTAATTCCGAATAGATTGCTCACGTCCAAATACAATGCTATGCGTACGACAGGGACGAGTCCTTTTTTACGTTGGTTTTTCAGGCCTACTGCCCAATAGGTTCCTTCCCTAACTCTACCCCGGTATTTCAGGTGGCATGGGTGTACCCGCATTGCATCTCCCACCATCCCCAGACTGGCAACTTGCAGAGCATTTACAGTCGATTTTACGGGTCGCCGAAAACTCGCTAACGAGATGGTGTGGTATTGTGCTTCCGCACTTGCGAACTTGGGGTAAGATCGTGTTGCCTCGGTGTAGCACGCCATCAGCAATTAAAACTTGTTTTTACTGCCGTGCAGCTGTACTTACTACAGCATACCTACCTGCGTACAGCTACCTATCTTATAGTAAAGAAGTACAGTACGGCATATGCAGCTGTCTTAGGTAAGGTGTTGATCGTTTGATGACAATAATAAGCTTTGATCCTACTGATGTCGCAATCGCATCCGAAAATCGCATTTATAGTTCTCATGGTTTAGGTATAAGGTTTATTTGTTTTTCCATCGTGTCTCCCCTCTTGATGACTGGTGCTGTCTCGAGGTTACTACCATCATATTGTTGATTGTAAGCCCGTTCAATCGAACCCATCGGTGACAGGCATAATGGGTAGCTCTGCTTCAGATGAAAAGCCACCTCCAGGGGTCCAGGAGGTCCATCGCCCAACCATCGAAGAGGTCATTGCCGACCTCGACAGGGATGGTGTCATTCCAACAGATGCTGTAGATGTCACGTATGGCCGAAAGGCGGCTGTCTTGAACCGCGCTATCAAAGATATAGGCATGGGATGGTATCAATGGCAACTCTTCATCGTCGTTGGCTTCGGTTGGGCTAGCGACAATCTTTGGCCTGTGGTCACCTCCCTTATTCTGGTAAGTATGTTCGGCTTTTCACTCGAGGAATGCCTACTTCGCGTTTCTTACTCCATTCTGGAAACCGTAATGGTTAATCTAACCAATGCATAGACCCCTGTCAAAACCGAATTCCACGTACCGCAGCCACCACTGTTGAGTTTGGCCCAGAACGTCGGATTGCTAGCCGGCGCACTCTTCTGGGGCTTCGGCTGCGACATCTTCGGCCGTCGTTGGGCTTTTAACCTCACGCTCGGGTTGACGGGGCTATGGGGCATTGTCGCTGCGGGCAGTCCCAACTTCGCCGCTATAGGGAGCTTTGCCGCACTATGGAGTTTCGGCGTGGGCGGCAATCTACCCGTCGACTCTGCCATATTCTTAGAATTCCTTCCCGCCTCACACCAGTATCTACTTACGGTTCTCTCCGTCGATTGGGCCCTAGCACAAGTAGTTGCCAATCTAATCGCTTGGGGCTTGCTGGGTAACTTTACTTGCGACATCACCGACACACATTGCACCAAGGCAGAGAACATTGGGTGGCGGTACTTCATGATAACGGTGGGCGGATTAACGCTGGTCATGTTTGCCATCCGATTCTTTGCCTTCACGATTTTCGAGTCGCCCAAGTATCTCATGGGCAGGGGGAAAGATGAGGAGGCTGTTCGTATCGTCCACGAAGTCGCTCGACGAAACGGCGCAGAGTCTTGGTTGACAGTCGAGCATCTCAAGGCATGTGAACCGGAGGGGTATGAAAGACATGCCAGCGCCACTGCCACTGCCGGCAACGCAGTCAAGCGCAAGCTGGCGACTTTCAAATTAACCCACATTCGTGCTCTCTTTGCAACCAAGAAGCTTGGGTATAGCACCGGTGCCTTAATGCTCGTGTGGGCACTGTAAGTCTTTTTTTGTGTCTCCCGTATCTCCTGCTATAACGCCGAAGCAGAGTTCTCTTTCTGCTAGTTCTAGACATGGGCTGTTATAGAGCTTGAGCCAATGTCTCATGAGCATACTACAAACCCGTCTCCATTTCCGTCGTAATAGCCAATGGGTACCCAAACAAAGTACAACAAGTCAGTCATTGCTAACCAAGCTGTGTTTAGAATCGGGTTGGCTTTCCCGCTGTACCACGCCTTCCTTCCGTACTTGCAAGCTCTTCGTGGGGCTGATTTTGGTGATGGATCGACGTACCTCACTTATAGGAATAACCTTATTATTGCCGTACGTATCTTATGCCCTATCTCCATCTCCACAAGTGCTCTTAGCAGTATTAGCATGAAAACTCTCCTGTAATGCTGTGGCCTAGTCGTATATACCTACCTCTAAGAAATACTGACGCTGCTTCCAGGTACTGGGTGTGCCTGGCGCACTAGTAGGGGCGTACCTGGCCGAACTGCCGAATTTTGGAAGAAAGGGGGCACTAAGCTTGAGCACCGTCCTGACGGGCGTCTTCTTGTACGCAGGCACGACAGCAACAAACTCTGACGCTTTATTGGGATGGAACTCTGCGTACTCGTTTACGTCGAACATAATGTACGCCGTGCTCTACGCATTTACGCCGGAACTCTTTCCTACTAAGGACCGAGGGACCGGTAACGCTCTTACGGCCACCAGCAATCGTATCTTCGGCATCTTCGCCCCGATCATCGCCATCTACGCCAATCTCAACACCCCGGTGCCGGTGTATGTTAGCGGTGCTCTGTTTATCGCAGCAGGGACCATCGTTCTGACTCTGCCGTTCGAGTCGAGGGGAAAAGCAAGTTTGTAAAGAATCTACTGAGGTTGCAAACTATGTTGAAAATATACCACTTGATTTTGCTCACTTTTTATGTATTTATTACCGGCCCAGGAGCCTTTGGTATCAACCCCCCGTGGGACACAGCAGTGCCCTTAGATTCAACTATCCTACACGTTATGAGTTACTCTGGAGACCATGCTGAATGATAAAGACCAAATAACACCCAAATTTACAAAAAGTTATATGATTTTTCAAAGGCCATAACTAATAGGCTTATTTAGGTCAGAATCATACCATTCTCAATGTCATAGTCGAGGGCGTACCAACGTGTTGATCCAAATCTGGCCTGTAATGCGGTTTCAGTCCTCTTTGGATGACATATAAGGATTAACTCAAATACATCGTAATCGACTCAACTATCCATTCTACAGACGAGAACTCAGCAGCTGGAAACTAGAAGCTGTATCGATGAAATCCCAAATACATTAGTACATGCTCCCACCCGTCAAGCGCCTCCATCCGTGCCGGATCATGCCTTCTTATAGTGCTGTGTAAAGTCATATCGCACAGAAAACGCCATCAGGGCCATCCTCCTCTGGGCCTCGGGATCGTTCTCGGCAGCCTTACACGCCTGCAAGACAGGATCCCTCTCGAGCAAAGTATCCGGGTCGCTATCGGAGACGCGGCGGAAATTGTCGCTCGATACGGGGTTGATGACGGTCTTCCACTTCTCAATGCGCTTCTCGCTATAAAGATCCAGGATCGACTCGTCGGCTTTGCCTTCCCAGATGCCGGCGAGGCAGTCGTACAGCCCGCCGACGTCGACGAAGCCGCCAGTGATCCCCATGCCGCCCCACGGGTTACATAGGTGCGCCGCGTCGGCCGCGAGCAGGATGCGACCGACTCGGAACGAGGGCGCACAGCGCTGGTGCATCCGGTACGGCGACATCATTACCAGCTCGTAGTCGCCTGGCTTCGGGTGGCCCGGCAGCATGATCTCGTACTTCCACGCCTGGCGCGCTTTCATCTCTTCCCACGTCAGACCAGGGCTCTCGCCGTAGGTTACGCGGTACAGCCCGTCAGGGGTGATTTTGGCCGCCATCTTTTCCGATGATTACGAATGTCAGAATTTGAGAATCCAAATCAGGGTATGGCTTCGCTCTTGATCGAGAGACTTACATAAAAGTGCTCTGGATGCGGTGTGAAACTCGAGTCTTTCCAACCGAATTTGGAAAAGTCGTAGTACACCTAGCATATGTCAGCATGCCTTGCTTTCACTCCGTTGCTTGCCTTTCTCTCGTCTCTCCCTGTAGCGTTACGCGCGATGTTAAGCATTTTACTCACATTCGTAGCGACAATCTGCCTTTCCCAGGTGAAGCCAGGAAACTCGTCCCCAAACAGCGACTTCCGCACCTGGCTTGTCGCGCCATCGCACCCGACGATATAATCGCCATAGAAGGTCTTGTTTCCCTCAGGGGTCTCGACGTCGATCCACGCGCGCGTCTCGTCCTGGCCGGTGCCCTTGACCCTGTGCTTCCAGTGTATGATGCCGTTGTACTTGGTGAGGAACTCGTCGAGCATGAGCTCGTCGAGCTTGTCGAGGACGAGGCAGGCCATGCGCAGGTCCTCGCCGTCGACGTCGGCCATAGACGAGCCGTCCATGCCCGTGATGACGGAGTGGTCCCTGGACCGCCGCCAACTCACTGACGTCGGACTCATTCCCCGCCGGCGGATCTCGTCGATAATGCCGGCGCGCTTCAGGTCCGGCACCGCAGAGGAACCGTAGATGGCCGCGCGCGGCTGTTTATCCAGCTCGTGCGAGGCCTCGAAGATCTCCACGGGAATCCCGTGCTTGGACAGGAGCAGGGCGAGCAGTAGGCCCGATGGCCCGGCGCCGACGATAAGGACCTGTGTCGGACGAGATGACATTAGTCACATACATGTTGCAACTAATACAACGATAAACGCATATATCCTTTCTCCTCTTTTCACTGGTCTTTTGATCCTCACCTTATTGAATGGACGTTCCATTATAACTTCAGTCCCTAACCAGCTACAATCGAGGGTTCCGTATAAAGAGAGAATGTAATAGGAAGAAGTGACCAACTGATTCTATGCCTCTTTGCGCGGGACAGGAAAGAAAGATTAAGGATATAGGCAGTCAAACGTCCCCCATCCCGACCGGGTTAATTCAACACAGCCATTAACCAGCGCCCGAATCGTCACACTATACTATACATAACTCCACTGCCGAGCCTGAGCCGTGGGTTCGAAAGAAACCGCAGCCGAGAACTCTCTTTTTTCCCCGCAGTGGTAAATCAGATTCTGGGGCAAGACGCCTACCCTTACCCTTGTAAGAATGACCCTAGGAGTATAAGATCAGTATTTTAGCTACGGTGACTATCCAAAATCGATCATTTTTCTACACCCGGCCGGATGAATCCCCTCACCCAGGGATCTGACATTCCCCGCCGTTGCAGTGGGGTGATGATACACCGACGGTGAGGTGGTATGGACGCTTTTAGCTTGATACTATCGGAGATAGTAAGTGAGACAGGCATAAAATACAATTGGGTTTCAATAAACACGATGTCATGTTTTAAAAAGGCAAAAAAAAAAAAGGAATTTTACAAACCTTTTAGTCATCATCCAATTCCCTGAGTAACAGGGAGCAAGTGGGAGCTTTATCACTACCTAGCTACTCATGATAATAGTAGTAAGTATATTAACAAGCAAAGAACCGTATGCAGTAAGGGTGACACAACATCATGCACATAATGCCACTACCGGATCACATGTCCCTCCCTGCCTACTTAGCACCAACTTAACACAAATCCCTGAACCTCAACCACAACACAACACGGCACAACACTAGCACGAAGCTACGTGACCTTAACCACAACCTTTCCGAAGTGCCCGCCAGAGAATAGATATCTGAGCGCCTGATCCGCCTCATCGAATTCAAAAACGCGATCGACGACGGGGTGAACCCGTTTCTCCTCATACAGTTTCAACATCTCTTCAAAGCGGTCCTTGGGCCCGTTCAGGATCCCTTTGAAAGTGACGTTTCGCTTCAGCGCCAACACAGAAGCATTAACCCTGTTTCTTACGTCGGAGGAATCGTCCTCTTTACCAGACAGATATCCGATGGCGCTGATGATGCCGCCGAAGGCCACGCACTCGAAGGACTTACGCAGGGTCTGCGCGCCGCCGCACTCGAGAACCACATCGGCGCCCCGGCCCTCGGTCAGCGAGAGGACTTGCGCGTCCCAGTCTGGTGTTTTCTTGTAGTTAATCACGTGGTCGGCGCCGAGCTTTTTTGCGCGCTCGAGTTTGGCGTCTGAAGAGGACGTGATGATTGCTAATGATATTCGTGGTTTGTTTTAGTTGTTTTTCTTTCTTTTCTTTTTTTCTTAACAATATTTTAACAGCATTATGGGCCCAGGTGGTAGCTATACGGTAACACATAATTTCGTGTGAAAAGAAAAGGGGGGGATAGAGGAGAATAAGGATAAGAAAACGGAAAGGGGGCACACATACTGGTCAAACCCAGCGCCTTCGCGATCTGCAATCCAGAAATCGCCACGCCGCCCGTGCCCTGGAGTAGAACAACCTTATCACTTCCCTTAAGGGGTTGACCAAGTGGCTGGAAAGAATTAATGCTCATCCAAGCCGTGACGGCCGCGATGGGCAAGCAAGCAGCCTCGTCGTCGGAGAGGTAATCGGGGACTTTGACGAGAGCCGAGGCCGAGAAAACCCGATACTGCGCCAAGACGCCGTTGAGCGGGAGTCCGAGACCTGAAGCCATGTCCTTCTCCAGTACCTGCCCTGTCAGGTGCGTCTGCAGGAAGATGGACGCCACGCGGTCGCCCTCCTTCAGGTCCACGGCGCCGGGCCCGATCTTGACGATGGTTCCGCAGCTGTCGGACGCGGGAACGATCTCATTGCTGCCTTGTTCTAGACTTTTGTGGTGGCCGTATAGGCCCATGCATACTAGAAGAATCTCACGTTAGTTTCATTATGTTATTTAGCGCTTTACACCTCGGTACTTCTTCTCCTGGTCTCCACGTAGATGCGGGGACACGGGGACGGGTTGTCGCCATTCATGTAATAGCGAACTGCCTTTTGGAAAGAGGAATAGGGCAGGCGCGGGAGCGGGAGCGGATTGAACCTCTCTCACCTTCGGTATCCCGGAAATTCAGAGAGACGCGATGGATCTTAACCAGGACCTCTCCCTCTTTCAGATCAGACGCCTTCGGCTCCGGTGCCTCCACCAGCCGGAGCTTGTCGAGGCCGTCTTGATTTGTAACCCACTGTTTCATCCTGGGAATTCTTAGACGGGTATACTCTATAACTCTATCCCTCGAAAATTAGATACACAGGGGAAAAGGAAGAAAGAAAACTGCGTATTATGAAGTTGAGTCTTCTCGAATGCGCACTCCAACAACATGCGAAAGAAGAAAATAGAAATCTGAAGCCTAGATAATCTAGACTAGCCTACCTTCTCTACCTTAGTAATAATAACAGTAGCTTAGCCTGGTAGCAACTATACTACGTAAGTAGCATCAAGCGTCGGTATCAACTAAGATAGAATTGGGGGTGGAGAGAGTGGAGTTCCATATCATGATAAAGGGGTTCCTCTTGGCCGAAAGATCCGACTCGAGGCAACTACCTACCAATACAACAATAGTATCACAAGACATTCCGGAGAAGCTTTGGTGGTGGCCCCACGGAAGGCTAATAACTCGATATCTTGCGATGTTGAGACAGGCAACTATATTGGTATATGTACAGGAAGAGGAAAGTAACTTGTAGAAAGGTCGATGAAGTATGGTCATACAATACTGAATGGTCGTTTCGTTTACTCGTGATTTAACCTTCCGAAGGCAAGGTTTTTATGTGCAAAATGCTCACCTCATCCTCAATCGCTTTTGTACAACTATCCAAATGCGCCCAGTTGGGTATAAATACCTCAATCTGTCCCCCGCTAAGCCAAGAAATAAATACCAGAGCCTGTAAAACGCCCAATGCAAAATATCCCACCTTTCAAGCTGTATATGCAGAATTTGATCCACCTCCGTTCTATCGTAAACCGCCAGGGCCCTTCTCCACAACAAAAGCAACTGGACGCCTCGCCCTACGACTGCGGGCCCCGAACGGAGGGATGATGCTCATGTTCTTCACATCTAAGCCGTCCTCACGAGCACTCCTCTCGTCGTATCCCCACCGCGTAACGCCGCCACCATTAACCCATCCCTCAAGGTTACGACACTGGCTGATATCGGCCCAGGTCAACCGGCTACAGCCCTCGAGAACGCTCGCGATCCCGGAGGCAGTTACTCTGACACATCCCCTCACACTCAAGCGCTCCAGTTCATTGAGATGCAATGCGATACAGGCAAGACTGTTATCGCTGACTGCGCTACCACAAAAGGCCATTTTAAGCTCTCGAAGATGCGGTAACCCGAGAGCGACCACTTCCGTAGCAGTGTCCGACAACGCGCAACAGAAGGACAAATCGAGATGGGTGAGGGCCTTGGCAGCATTGACAAGTGCCACAATGGCATTGTCCGAGAGGTACGTGCAGTCCGCGAGGCACAGATGAGACAAGTTGACAAAGCGAAACGCAGCCCAAGACTGAAAGCCGGCATCAGTGATCGAAGTACACCGCGTAAGTGACAGGGATTGGAGCCGGTTCGAAGCATGAGCAGCCATGTGAGCCATGGACCGATCTGTGATGTGCTTGCAGTACGACAAGTTAAGTCTCTTCAGCTTAGGGCAGCCAATGACTGTCCCTGGCGGCGGCAAGTTGACAGCCTGCGCTGGCGGCCGTTGGCCTCTCGCCCGCGCGGCCGAACTTGCAATCACCACTTGCTTTTGGGGTGGGTGTTCAGGCACAACCCAACCGACCACGCGAGCCAGCAGATTGTCGCCCACCTTCCTACAGTTACTCCAGTCGACTTCTTCAAGATTCTTGGCGTGATCGCTCATCTCAAGTATCTGGTTGGCTGAGACCTCCCACACCGATTTCATTCTCCATATCCGGACATTCTTACCGCAAATCTTCCAAAATGTTGAGAACCCAGCGTCGGTGATATGGAAACAGTTGCTAACATCAACGGAAAAGGGCCGATGGCCAAGAAACGGTGCGAGCTGGTTGATCAAAATGTCGTCCGTCACCCGGCGGTTGTAAAGGGACAAATCTACGTCATGGCATAGCTTGGGCGAAGTCGACAATACTTTGCGCCAGTGTGAAGATAAACGTCTCAAGCAGAAGAGCTCGACAGCGTTCAGCAATTGAAAGATGCAAATCAGTATCTCGTCAGGGAGATGCGCAGCCTCTCCCTCACCGTCCGAGTCCGAGCGTTTGGCTGAAAGTCGCGCCCTCTTCATAGGACCTTCCGAGTCGGGTGACGACATTGTCGGTACGGAGAACTTGATCGGCGTAGTTGTCTCTATCATGCGCAGATGTCCGCCATTGGTGGTGGGAGTGCCCGGCGAATCAGTGGGTGGAGTAGGCGGAGCGAGAGATGCCCTCCGCCGATTCCTGAGATTTTCCATGTCGACACTGAGATACGGATCCGGATCTCTCGGGACTAGCTGTTTAGAGTCATCTTTCACAGGCGAAGCTGGTTTCGAAGGCGTCGTGAATGTGACTTGAGGGTTTGGTCGTACCGGTGTTGCCGGTGTATCGTCCGCCGCCGCATTCCCAGCATCAACCATTTCAACGTCTTCAACTCCCTCTTTTTTGATCCGGTTCCTTGCTGTCTCTTCCACTTGTTCTCTGAGACCTTTCGGGCATCGTTTCCACAGCTCATCGAGAGCTTCACCGCTAATCATGAGGCACTCGACGGCCGTGATTGATCGCACCGTTGCGGTTCGCTTCAGAGACAGGCCAAGGCTAGCTACCTCGCCGAAATACTGGCCCTGTCTTAGTCGCGGCCTTATAAGGGATGATCGCGTCCTCCTCTTCTGTATTTCATCTTCAGGCACTTCATGTATCACTTCTGCCTCGCCACGTACTATGAAATATATCTCATGACCCGATGTACCCTGACGGATTATGTCTGTAAACGGCGTATATGTCTTGGGTTGTGCGCTCATGCCAAGGAAATGAAGTATATCAGGTGGTAATGCGGAAAACAAGGGAAGCTCCTTGAGGGTCTGTCTCACATTGACTAGGCCACTCCCTAGAGCGCTGCCAGCAGCAAGGTCTTCAACTGCCCCGGGACTTGGGGACTTCCTCTTTTTCGTATTTAACACAGACCCCGCCTTGATGATGCCCTCATCGCCAGTAGCTACTTCCCCTGGCGCGGCTTCTCGCGCAGCGGTCTGACGGCTCCCAGGCTTAAGGCCCCGGCCACTCTCCTGGCGCTTTTTGGCTGTAATCGTCAACCGTTCATGGGCCTCGTGACGAATTGCCTTTTCCATCTCAGGGAACTTCGGAAGCTCGAGGTGAAGGTCTTCCTTCTTCAGCACAAGCAGGAGACATTTGGTGCGCGCGATGATTGTGGCTGTTCGGGGCATATTCATAAGGACGCCGATTTCACCAAAAAATGAACCAGGTTTCAGCTCTGCATATATGGCTTCTCCGTCTCTTGAAGTGACAGCGACAACGCCCCGTATGAGCCAGTACATGGCTTTTGCCTCGTCTCCCTCCGTTAGGATGAGGTCATGAGCTGAGTGCACCTGTGGTCTTAAGTACTTCCCGATCGCTATCAAGAAGTCGTCGGAAGCAGACATGAAAAGCGGGAACGATCTCATGCGGTCGACCAGATCTAGTGGCATGTCTGGGAACGTTGAGGCCGTAAGCGGAGAGGGACGTATCGGCCGCGCCGGGTTCGTTTCAACGTTGAAAGACCTAATCAAGGACGCTGAGTCCGGTAGCTGGCCATTCGCGGGATGGTGGGCGAGAGCCCTATAGGGCGAAGGAGGAGTTCTTGCCCGCCTCATCTTGACAGTAAACCCCCGACAGGGCAGTCAACTCTGACAACACCCAGCAAAGCAATATCGGGATTTCGATTCTGGTTACCCCACCAAACTCCAACCAGAAGCGGGCAGGTTCCTTAGTCGTGGGGAAAAGAGGTCCGACGGATGACCCGAAGCAATAGATCATGCTATAACCTACGACGATCGCGAATTCCCCGTTTGAATAGTGTATATGAATATCGGTGCGGGACACGACATACAACGCTCTTCGTCTATTCTAGGCGTTCGTGGGGGACAAGGCGGAGCGGTGATCCTGTTCGAAACTAAGGAAAGCTTGGTACGGCGCAGTGACGCAGTAGATCGTCGTGGATTGATTGCGCTTCAAGCTCGGAGCAGGGTTCTCGAAGGTAAACTAGAAACTAATAGAGTTTACAGGAGAGCGGGACGGGCGCAAGATTTCTATTGCAAACGTCGAACCGAATGTTGAACGGTTTGTATTTCAGACAATACTCGTTCGGAGATTAATACTAGAAATCTCATAGCCCTGATCAGCTATCATGCGACTATAATTGCGACGGAAGCAACGGTTTGGCATATAATACGTCGCGGTGTAAGATAAGGTACTCACTTTAGAAATCAAACCTCGCCTGCTTCAAGAACTTGGAAAAGAGAAATTGTACAATTTCTGTAACAGACGATCTTAAAAGTGTTAGGCTGGCACTGCTGTACAAGGGCAGACAGAAGACACGGACGGTATGTACACAGCGAGGACACCACTGGAACAGGATGTTTTTTTTTTTTCAGGGGCTCGAATTTGGGTTGGGGTATCCAGACCCAGCAAGAAGTAATTAAGGCGGGAGGACTGCTGGTAGGGGCAATAATTCGTACTGGTATTGAACATCCGGAGCTCAACTTTCCATAGAAGTCGCGGTTCTGCGAATAGTAGCAATTATAATACCATGCGACGCCTAGGGTAGTTACTGAAGGTGAAGGCGATAAGGCTCTGAGGTAGAGTCGGGCTTTTCCCTAGACGACAGAGGTATGGCAGGTTGATGATATGGTTTAAAGTCAAGGTAGTAGTAAGATTTCGCTTTTTCTTTCTTTGGAGTTTATGCAGCTTGTCGCATGCACATCACCGGCACGGAAGGCAGGGCGGCCAGGGCCAGGGCAAACAGGGGGGCAGCCGGAGTTGGTGCAACAAAGACAGCCCGGTCTGTTGGAGGTTTGGAGCTGTGTGTATTAGAGCTATAGCGTACCTTTGGAGAGGTGCCTGCAAGGCCTGCGTAGAAGGAGATAATAGGTAGAGGGGTATGATGTATAGACGCGTCTAAGCCTGAAAGAGCCTGAGCGCAAAAAGACATGCACCAAGTAGAAAGGCTTATACCCCAATACTAGATACGCAACTGTTGACGTTTATTTGTTCATGCTGTATGTAGACGACAAATAATGAATGGGGGGAAAACAGACAGGGAACGTCCATCATCATCACGGACACAACAAGTCGGGGAAACGCCCGTATACCTACCCCTCCGATGTCGAAGATTACTTAGGTAGGATTACTGCTGTAAACCATCCGTAATCAACGTTCTAAAAAATGGTTGGTCAGGAGTGCCATGGGCATGATGGGACCTCGTAAACCTTGGAAATGAACTAAAACCGTCTGAGACAGACGCTGGGCTGTAGATCATAGGCGCTGAGTGTGCGTGTGTGTAGAGAGTGTGTCTATGTACAGTACTTGGTAATATGGGAGGGCGAGAGAGGGAGGGGGCCGGGCAGGAGCCGGAGGAGGGGACAAAAGACAAGAGGCACACAAAGGAGGTATAGTTACGGGTATGGGGATGGTGGGTATAGGGCATGTACTGCTGTACCTACATAGGTACAGGGATGCAGCTTTCAAGAACCAACCAACTCTATGTTTTGGTCCCCCTGCAGTTTATTCTTATCATTCCTCGTGCTGATGCTGATGATAGAAATTTTCTAGAAAGCGAAGCATTGGCACGTGTACTGCTGTACCTACTGTTGTAATCCTGATCCTTTCTTGTTGTCTCAGCTTATGTACACCCAGGTAGGGGCCTTCCTACATACATATGTAGGTACATACACACTCCTAAAGCATGAATTACTGCGAGCCTTAACTTGGTATTGTCGCTCTGCTCTTTCTTGCGCGACCCTAAGAGGATGACCTATGGTTGTACGTAGTCGGTAGCTAGAGCCTTGGGGTGAACTTTGTCGGCAATGGGCAATATGAATCTTACTTGGGGAGCAAGGGGGCGCTATACCTGCCCAAGTAGGTGTGTAGCCGGTAGATGGAGCCCTATGTTGTGGAGTGGTTTACGTTGTATTCTGTACAGATCTGTATGTACCTAAAAAGAGGACAGCTACAGAGTTCCAGGGGTCTTCGGCTGTTAGGCGCGAAGGTCGCACGGATAAGGAAATTCGTATGCAGATACCAGCACTGGCGTTTGCACGAAGTATCATAGATGTTATTGTTTTGGTACCAATCGCTATCGATTTTCTAGGTATATAGGACTTTGTATAGTTCAAGGCTATGCGTTTAGATACTTTGGGTGAAACATGATTCGGGAACTACGGGTGGCTTTGATATTATTAGCATACCTATCGTTACATCATAGGTATACATAAGCACTTTAGCCCCAGCTGAGGGCCTCGGCATCGGTAAAGCCCTAATAGCCTCCAGGCAGGTCATATGTAATCGATTCCATACTTTTCTCAGCCTTTCAGCCATTGGGTAGGTTACAGGTGGTATACCTGCCTACTCGTTATTACGTTTTACATCCCAGGGATTTATTGGAAATTGTGCACCAGATTACCTATTTGCATGCAAGGCACACCGCTACTACGTCAGCGCTACTACAGGCTTTGACATATTGTAATGTACCTACATACATGCCTTAGGCACTGTTGTAAGTAGGCTGTTCCATGCTCTGTTTGGCTTGCACTCAGTGCAGGTGATGAGAGCTGGACTGTATAATCTATTTTGAAGGGAACGCCAACCATATGATGTTGCCTTGCGTCGGTCCGCTCAATGTTTAGTCACGCACACCTTAATTGTCGCGATGTAAAGGACAAACGTGTGTAAAGCGATGTTGTGGCCTACCTAGGCACGAAGCCTCGCTCTCGTCATGAAGTTGTAAATATGGATATACCACCCAGATTACCGGAAATTGTGACAACTGGTAAGTCTCGAGCCTTACGTGATACTTGTCTTGGATATTTAGTGTTCATACGGCGGGGACATCCTGGAGACGATATTCAAGATGCCATGGAGCACTCGCGACCGGCTATACTAGAAATTCGATCTATTCCAGACAGTACCACTATAGACGCGCGAGCCATCAATCATCGATTGAAAGGGCGTGTCACAAGCAACTCGACTTTCTAGCGAACAGGCCTCCTTCTATGCGACTAGGAGCATTCAACAAGCCTTTCCCGGTAGAATGTGCCAATCAGTCGCTATTGATGCAGGTGTCTCTCCCAATCCATCCATCTCATAAAGTATGCGAAGAAGTAGCTACTTTACGGTGGGTTTGTAAGCACACACGAGTTCCATGCCGGCAATCATCGCCGTTGATGACAGCATCAACAATAAGATCAGCTTCAGGTAGATTTTGGTGGAGCTTATGCCTGGGATGCCGGTTTATCACCAATGGCGCACCATGTCGATGAAGCAGAAGGTCGCTATCACGAGGCGTCGAATTCCAGGCGGAACGATTCTACTAGGGGATCCTTAAGGCTTCATTGGAGGCCGTAGGTACGGTCTACATCGGAACGGGGACAGGGGATACTGCAAACTCAACTTCAACTGTTCCAGGTCAGCTAACCTAGTATCTGATCGTTGTTTTAGTCGGTGACAATCTATATTACGATGTCCCCGCGCGGTCCTTTCCCCTCCAGCTACGACTGGCTGGCATCATAATTACAGAGTATTAAACAAGAGCAAACAGCAGCTCTTCAGCAGGCAGAAGATGAGGGTGATAGAAGAGATCTGGAGGAATTTCGGCGCCCGCGCAAAAACTGGTTTCGTTACTCCCTAAAATATTCCCTAGGAAGGATAGCTCCCCGAGGTGACCGTACTCTATCACCATGCCGTACACCTATGCAATTTACTCGTGGATGAAATAGGCGAGATAACGGGTACTGTAGGCTGGAAGAGTGTCTTTACTCTGCCGCTGTGGATGACCACCAAGTTACTAAGGTTTCTCGATAAGGTGACCCGCGAAAAGGAGCCAAATCCCACAAGTATGGCATCACTTCCTCGTCCGCCCCCGAGATATTTACCATCCAAGCTACCCACCCCTAACATATATAGCTATCGCTTTGTGTTGGAGTGAACACGAACACTGGCGCTATGTCAAGTTTGAAGGGGTGGAGCATCGTAGGATCAGATCACCAGCTCCTTCATGAGATCCCGACATACATATGTAGATACTTCGCTCATTTCGGCATGAGTATTTGCGTAAATTTTGTTATACATGCCCGGGACATGCACGGTCCCTATCAGTCAATTGCGAACCGCATTAGGCGTCGCCATTGGCACCCGGGCGGCTACCTATTATTACCCTACCCTAAAGTTAGGGCCATATTAGAGAACGCATTGATCGTGTTCTTTTGGCAAAAGCGGAGGAGTGAAGACCCTAAAGTTTATTATTGTCTGCGCTAAAAACGAGTGAATGGCTAGACCGAAGCGCACTCAACATTCTGTCTTTGCTCCCTGCAAAGCATTCTCTGCTCTTAGCATTGGAAAGACTGGACTTAGTTCCGCCAATTTACATACGCTTACCGCTACCGCCGTACCTATACATAGTTTTAGGAACTGAGGCTAATGAGAGGTCGATACCTAGATAGTTATATAGCGTCTGTTCCAAAGCCCAGGCCGCACATCCTTTGACTGGTGTTTCGCAAACATAAGTTCCTAAATTCAACTCCGCCTCGCTCTGCTCAGTCATCTTAACACAGTCTCAAAATGTTCAAAGGTTTCTAGCTGAATAAGGAGTGCCCATGTTCCTGTTACTAATAAGTAGTTACTCACAGGCTAGTGAATCTGATTACTGACAATGCTACTAGGTAGCTGGGCCGGGTTCGACTCTATCAATGGCCCCTCTGTTTAGTCGTCAAGCGTATCGGCGAGGCCGATACGCGTCACGAATTATCCGGTCTCAGAATTTTCGACCGAGGTTGTAAAAGCTACTTCGCCCGTACTGATGAAAAGGGGCCGGCCTCCTTGCACACATTCAACATCGCAGCATACATATTTTTCTGTACAGCGCAATTTGCTAGAGTTCCTCTGTTTTCTTTCGATTACTGTCAAGAACTGTTGTTAACAAACTTCGATAGCACAAGGATTTGTAATACAATAACGGCATCCCAAGGAGCTGAACCTGTCTCGATGAAACGCCGTTGTCGCATGTAACAAGTTGATCCAGCTTCGTTGGAGTTGCTCAACAATGTCAAACTTTCCAGTAATAATCGTCTAATAAGGAAGGGGGATGATTACCAAAATTTCAGCAAACGGTAAAACTATCATATCGAGGGCCAAGAAATAAGAAAAGAGGGGGAAATCCTCTATTGAGGTTTACCTCTACAGATGCGTATTCGCCATTCCTAGATGTTTGAAATGCGATGATAAATGCATACTGTATAAATAGGATATTGCCATAGTAAAAGTCACATGAGAGGTCTCCGAGGTTCTCTCTGGAATTACTTAGGGGCAACGGAGTTAAGACGAGACGGAAATCCGTCCAGGGTTCCAGCGATTTCCAAATCGGCTGGAGCAGGTAGGCGCACAGACCAACTCTAGATTATCTAACCACACTCAAGGTTGGGTCCAGCCCGATAGGCTAGAACTGTTCTCCATACATTCGTCATTCGCTTGATGGTGACAACTTCTGCTTCCCGTTGCCTCATACCTCAAATTTCTTTTATCTTCCTGCCATCCCCTGCGACTCCCAACGGGCACAAATCTTCTCTTTTGAAAATCTATAATCATATCGATCCGCTACTGGCATCAACGATCATGCCATTCTCGATCACAGTCCGGCAAGGACCGGCGCGCCTCGCGACGAGGTTGCCCGACATCGCCAAATCTTCTCTTCGCATTTCAGCTCCCATCCGAGCCTTCCATCAACCTGCTACCAAACCCTCGACGTTCTTCACATCAAGAGTCACCATATCACAGTCTCCTTTACGGACAACGCCTAAGAACCCTTTTGCGCAGTCTAGGACATACAACCAATCCGCTCCAACCGCCGACCAGGGCTCCCTCACAAGACGACTATTGGCGGGTGGCGCTATTTTCGGTGGTACTCTTATTGCTACCAATGCAATATTCAACCGCGAAACCCGCGAGGATGGTGGTATGCCACCTTTCGAGAGATCTTACCTGAATGCGACATTCCTTCATACTGGCTTGGGTATCGGCATTATTGGCCTCACAGCCCGACAGATGGTTCAAACCGGTTTTGTATATCGGATGATGGTGACAAATCCTTGGGTCGTGGCCATCGGCGGCCTTGCTCTTAGCTTTGCCACTATGCTCGGAACACGAGCTATTGATCCTGACAAGTGAGTCTTTTGCTTGATTCATCTTATGTACCTACCCCGTCTTTGTTGGCCTGACTAACGCTTGCATTTTAGCTACGTGCCTAAGTACGCTCTCTGGACTGCCTTTAACGCCACCCAAGCCGCTTTTATTGCACCCTTGATCGCCTTTGCTCCAGGTCCCCTTATTGCCCGTGCAGGCCTCTACACCATCGCCATGATGGGTTCCATTTCTATTGTCGGAGCCACTGCTAAGCAGGAGAAATACATGTACATCGGAGGCCCTCTTCTGGCTGGTGCTGCCTTGGTCGCCGTTTCCGGGTTCGCTCCTCTGATCCTTCCTGCAACCGCTGTTCGCACTCTGGCTTTCAGTGAGAGTATTTGGTTGTACGGCGGTCTTGCGGTCTTCGGCGGCTTCACTCTTTACGATGTCCAGAAGATCCTACACCACGCCCGCTTGGCCGAGCGAGGCATCATCAAGAAAGACCCTGTTAACGAGAGCATTTCTCTCGAACTTGACTTCCTCAATATCTTCATCCGCATGGTTCAGATCTTGATGATGCAGCAGAACCGCCGGAAGTAAAGAGAGCCAATGATACGGGAAGAGATAGGAGAGCGATGAAGATGGGCTACTCAATTTAGAGATTGGAGTATGGGGTGATTCTTCGACCCTTGCTGGCATGACGCCTACGAAAACCCCTCTCTTAATTGTTGAGTGATGGTAAAATAGCATGGTTACCGGAGCAAGGTAACTCAATCCCTTGTATTACTATGTAAATAAAAGAGAAAGAAAAAAAATCAGAAAAAAATAAAATACATGTTAATCAAAGCATAAGCATCTGAAAACAACAGGATACTCCTATATGAGGGGAGACCAAAAGAAAGAAAGCTTGTCCTAAATCGTCAGTTCCTATTAACTCGAAAATGCGATATCCGTCCTACTATATATTGTAAGGGTTCGTTGTCTGTAATTCCTCGGTGATTGTGGCCACAATCTGCCCCTAATACCACACAGACTCGATGATAGACCCTTGAAAGTACTCTCTCTCTCTCTTTAAGTCATCACGTAGAATGTCCACAGCCAGCCATCGAAGTCACAATCAGGAAAGATTCGCTATACACTGTCTCATCATGCTAATTAGATATGAGATGAATAGCAACTCAGAAAAGAATTTTGTCGTTTTACAGTTTCACAGAGTCGTGTCTATACCTATCCAATCCATATTAAAAGGTATACATAGGAGACCTCCCCCTCTTACGTACCAGACAGAGACGTCCATTATTCCCGGCACGAGCACTCACTTCTGTTCCAGCGGCTCGAACGGCCGCAGGAAATGACTGGGGCATTCATAGCCCCAAGGATTCTTATGAAGGTACAGCTGGTGGTAATCCTCAGCGTCCCACCAGGGGCCCGCCGGGACGACTTCCGTCGCGATCTTGCCCTTGTACCACTGCTCGTTGGCCTGCCTCGTGACCTCCTTGGCGATATTCTCCTGCTCCTCGTTGTGGAAGTAGATACCGCTGCGGTAGTTGGTGCCGGTGTCCGGGCCTTGTCTGTTCAAGGTGGTGGGGTCATGCATGCGGTAGAAGAATTCGAGGATCTGACGGTATGTAATACGAGTCGGGTCGTAATGGATCTGTAGAGCTTCGTTGTCTGTATTCATGTGTCAGCCCCTATTCCACTATTGCCTCTCTCTCCTTTGACATAGGTGGCGACTCACGTCCTGTCTTCCCCGAGCACACCTGCTTGTAATTAGGGTGCGACGTGTCGCCACCAGTATATCCTACGCGCGCATCGTACAGTCCCTTGTCGCCGAAATGCTTGCGGTAGAGGTGCTCCACACCCCAGAAGCAGCCGGCGCCCACGGTGGCCTTCTCGGCACCCTCGGGGATCGCGGGACGTGGCGATCCACCGCCAGTGCTAGTGATACCCATTACAGTTGACATTGGACGAAACAGGCGCTGGATGAACGAGGGCATAATAAATGCCATGAGAAGAATTGTAACGGCGACCGCTAGGAGCGTCGTGTTGAAAGGCGTTATGCTATCGTTATTTTGTGTGGCGTTAATGTTGCGCTTCTTGGTTGGTGTCGATGATGTCGACTTTCGCATACGGGATTCAATATTTTTTGTTGTAGGTATGCGAGAATCTGCGACGAGTGCGCTATGTACACTACGGTGAGACGGGAAGGAAAAAGACAATTAGAGGGATAAAGGAGACATGATCTTGACGTTTCTGCTGCCACCAATTAATATATGTCCACCGAAGAGACAGGATGACAGTTTCATATCGGCTATGACAAATCTAACCACACTGAATTCGATTATTTCCAACCCCACGAAAGCTGTTGTGCCCCGCCAAACGTCTAATCACGTCAGTGTGTAACGCCATAGCTCCCAGTTAATTCCAAATCGCTCCACATGTAAGTCCTACTACCTAGTATCTATTATGTATGCATACCTTGGCTATGTACCTCACAAGATGTGGTGAGAAATTCAGCTCGCAATTGATTCATCCATATGAAAACATGTACTAGTTGACCTATGTATGCTCAGTTGCAAGTTGAAAAATTCTATGGTGTTTTAGTCTCAATGCACGAGCAATGGTGTTATCAGACGCAGGTATCAGTTAGGTGTCACATGCGACGTCAATGTACATTAACCATGTATCAATCTTACTATAGCGCTAGGTGCAGTGCCCACAGCTGTACAGCAGTACTTGTATAGAGCGCACTAAATGCTATCCTTTAGGACCTGCGGGTGTATGCTGTACCTTAGGCAGTGCACCTACACCACTGCCGCTGTCTCTCTTATCTTATCCAGTTGCAGTCTCGTTACGCACATCCCACATTAGAACTTTCCGATACTCAGATACGCCTGGAGCTACCCTATCGTCGGCCTTGCTTCCGCCTTCTAGTAAACAACCTACACATATACAGAATAACTTCCCACTTAGATCATCACCGTCGCCAACATGCCAACGGAAGCCGGTCACAGACGTAAGTATTCTTGCGCACCAAACTAATACAGCCTCCCTTACTAATCGTTGTCACTTCTAGTTTACGTCAAGTTAGTTCACCCGGCGCAAAGCGAGTCTTCACGATATTCCAAAGCACAGCCTGATGCATATAAAGCGAGACCGAGTATAACTAACAGCGGATACCGAGCAGAGCCAGACACCTTGGCTATACGCGTAACAAGCACACAACCCACCCCAACAGAAGCTTGGTAAAGATCGAGGGCGTCGACAACACCGAGGCTGCCAAGTACGTTCGGCTATACATCGCCTACTTCTCATACTCGCCGTTGGGGAGAGGATAATGTTGACGTTTATAGCTTCTACCTGGGAAAGAGAATTGCCTTCGTCCACAAGGCACCAAAGGAAGTTAGTACGTCAAACCCACCATCCCTTTAGTGCCTGCCACATTCATGTTTACGTCAGAGCTTCTATTTACTGTAGTCCACTTACTTTATACTAAACTAACCTTACTTCTTTATAGGAGGCACAAATACCCGGGTGGTAAGCAATTGGATGTTCCAGGCCAATTACACTCTGTTAAGTCAAAATACTAAACACCCACGTCAAAATAGATCTGGGGCAAGGTCGTCCGACCCCACGGTATGACCTTGAGATATCTTAAATTACATGCTTGATTGTACTAATCGATTTGCAATAGGCAACTCGGGTGCTGTACAAGCCCGTTTCTCCGCTCCCCTGCCTACAAAGTCTTTCGGTGCCAGCCTTCGGGTCCTGCTGTATCCATCGGCCATTTAAAGGGCGGGAAGGGGACCTAACAGGATGATATAACGAATGAGACGCTTCGTATGGATGTGGAAAAGAGGGCGGGAGAGTCGCTCTGACTCATCCAAAAATACCCCGTGTGACAGTTATACAGGCCGGTCCGCTTCAAAGCACAAATCGAGCCCCTAGAGGCCTTTACGAGAAGTCCAAGGGCATCTCGTTTTCTGGAACTACTTTTCTTTAGTTCAAGGCTGCAGGGCTGTGAGAGCAGCCAATAGATTCAGACAGACCAATTGGCTTTACGAGTCCCACCACAAAACAAATACAAATATTGAGAGCCCCATTGCTGAGAGGAAATCTTAGCTAAGGTACCCTTGTGAACAACTAATTCAAAGGCGATGTGTTCGTTAACAGCCAAAGCTTAGAACCATTCGTAGTGCCATGCTAATTTGGGACTCTTCGATATCTAGTAGCCTTCCCTGGACGGACGATCGGTTACATTGCAAGATAACCGCCTTCGCCAACGTTGTTATTGCTGTCTCAGATTGTCCCTAGCACGAACAACAACAACAAGGACTTGGATACCTTATGATGACCCAAGGGGGTAACTATGGTTACGTCACTAACTTAACCTAGGGTCCCAAGTGACAACACCATGGCTTGGTACTGGCTGAGGAGCAGATACACAGTCGATATGGATGTTACTTTGAAGTTTACACGGGCATGGGACACTTACCCTAGGGTCAGAGCGTAGTTAAGAATTACCACTTTAGGGGAAATGGATGAGACGTGGCTATTAATAACGTCTTGGCCAGGATAGGATGACCCTTTTCAGATCATCCTGTGAGACAGACTCTTCGCATTTCCCCAGACTTAGCTGACTTCGCTAAGAGGTTCCCGATAGGTAGGATCTGCAGTTGGAAGTATGGCACTTTTCTACCTTAGTACTCTCGGGCCCGTGTGGTGTTAAGCCCAACGGATACCCAAGAGGGATGGTGTATGAGGGGTCAGAGCACTAAGGTCTCATTACTCGTGTCCGTCCAGGGACGTTTCACCAGGCACTTGGTCACGGGGCATGGGTACAGGAACAGCAAGCAAGCCTCTTTGCCACCTAAGCCAGTTGACAGCAACATCACAGTACTTGGATGAAAGTACAAGGGGCGACTAAACCAGGTACCGTGCTCGTCATGTAGGTACGAGACGGTACCTGCCTATTCGCTTGACCCAGATGTCGACGGAACGTGGTCCAGTACCAGGAACGGCAACCTAACGTAGGTGAAGTCGTAACTACGACGTGGGAAGCTGACGGGCGCTCATGGCTGGCTGCCTGGCTGCCTTCAGGGTTGCAGGATCGGAGATTCACCTGCGTCAATGTCGATGCTAATGCCGCCTCAGCGTAGCAATGCCAACCCGAGCAAGCATGTATGCAATGCGATCTAGATTCTAGACCTGCGGAGGGCTACCCAGTTTATACATGGTTGCATGGGGGGTCATCCTAACCAGTAGGGCTGTCTTTCTCGATGCTTACTTATACATATCAGTAGAAAATACTATAGGATGCAGTGCCATGGATAAGGTGAATAGGTACGGGTCGTGGGATCTATTTTCATATAGGTATGATGACGTGGTATGAAGACGACGTTCTGCCTGTGTCTTCATACTGAACCTTGACTTTATCTAATACACTAAATACAGATGTTTTAAATGGCTAGAGGGCAATAAACAGTACTTACTTCTATCTCTAGGACATATTATGAGATTCGTAGAAACGAAGGCAATGTCGTCTAATAGTCCACCTCACGTTCCTTCATCACTCAGTCACTTGCTCATCTACAGATAGTTCGGTACGTAGATGGCTCACTAGGAGAGGACAATCTAAGGCAAGAGGATCATCATCCCCTTCAGATATAACTCACAACTCACAGCAACTCTAAGTGGCGCGAGTCAGCTATATGATCAAGAACCTCACATCGACTGACCCTCATTCGCTCATCATTTGCCCAGGTGAGAAGCATACAACGAAAGGTAACGATCTGTATAAGCAATCAATCCACTCGAGGCATTTACGTACGTACGAGAAGCTTAATACTTCGCATGGAAAAGACGCGCCGGCGCTGCTTTAGCTGCGGTACTTGCTATGCGTACGATGGATCTATGTATGTATACAAATGAGTGTAGGTCCGATTTCTTAAGAACCTACCTGGCTCATAACAAATATACATACTGAGCTACCAAGTGACGTATAAAATCATGTTATTCTAATACCTACGTGTACCGATCTATGTATGAGGCATGTGCAGTACTTGTGTTCGATGGCCAAGCAAATGAGGTTCCGCTCAGCTAGAGCAGTCTCGTAGTTTTGTCCAGCTCGGTTCATGCTTCTATGGTTAAATAACGTATGTACTGTAGAATGCAATGTTCGTTAGTATCTTCCATCCTTAGCAACTTCTCGCTAATGCGGCAATAGGAAAATGTAAATAATACTAGTACAGACCAGTACAGACTAGTACATACATTCGTGGTCTTTACTTGTAGTCTAGGTAGTCTGTTTAGTCTGTTAAGATGGCGAGAGGGCAATTTGGGGAATTCCCATTAGAGAAAAGCGATCATCTGACCTGCTTTCCAGCATTCGCGTCCTACCCGAGGGAATTGGATAGATAAAGTAAAGGAAATGCGGGAATTTGGTCCGTGTGGAGATAGCTTAAAGATCACAAAAGACCCATATCTAATACTGCTGTATCTTATGTCTGCTCATACTGTAAGTGAGTGAATGAGATAAGATGGGAAATACTTACTTAGATCAATTTTTTATCTATACCTTCTTCCGAGGTTCCCGTCGCAAATTGGTACGTATAACAGCTTCTAATAATAAGCTAATCCTCTTGGTATCGTATGTTGGTGTCTACCAAGTGACAAGACAATATGGAGATATAATGCCGTAGGTATAGATATATGGATATATGGATATATGGGTACATAGGTATATAAAGTAGAGCTCTGAGATGTAGGCACTCGGAGGTAATCAATTATATGCTATTCTTACTTGCATATAGTATAGCCAGGTAGGAGGGAGTCCTATCTCCGTTATCTATAATATACAGCGTGTGTGTGAGGGGAATTAAAGAATTCGGAATTCCTATTAATAGTAGTATCAAATACCTCAAGTACATACTGTAGGTACTATACGTACGTATGTTTCTTTTTAACCGCAAATATGCAAGATGGGTAGATAGATAGGTAAAAATAGCCTCTTCAACAAATTCAAAAGAAAAAGGGCTGGGTCGACAAAAAAAACAGATGAGTCGAGAATCAGAAGTTTTAAATCAAAGACGAAGAAAAGATATCGGAGAAGGGATCGCGCCACGTCTAGAATTAGGGAAGGGGACACAGTAAATATATAGATATATCTGATATATGGTCATTAAGCTTCGAGACCCTCTTCACAAATTAAATCCGTCCGGCCCAGAGCAACGAGACAGACAATATCAATATATATATGTGTGTGTCATGCGGGCATAAGTTTGGTTCGACAAGATTACCTCCCCCCTCCTCTAAAAAGGAAGGGTTGCGAGGGTATCAATGCAGCGTAGCTACCTACCTAGCCTAGCCTACCTATCTGCGTGATCAATATACTAATAAAAAAACGTTCTAGAAGACATCGTAAGGTCGGCCAACCAGCCAGCAAGGTATTAAATAAGGATCGCCTACAGCATATATCCCTATGCATATGCTGCTGTACATATTGGCGTGATACGTGTGCCTAAGAATAGGTAGATTAAACTAACTAGCTAACAGCAACAATTTACGTAGAAAGAAGCAAAAAAAAAAAAAAAAAGAAAAAAAAGGGCCTAATCGGTGCACTGCCGTGAAGGGGGGCCCAGATGTTGGGTCTTGCAGTATGTATGCGTCGTCCCGAGATATTAAAGAAATATTCTCCGGCCGGAGAAAGTGCCGTTGGGACTTTTTGCGCTTGTGTGTTCTGGGTGTACCTCCCTCGTTCGTCTGCTCGTTTCGTCCATTTCGTTTCGTTCGTCCATTCTAAGGATAACGCGCGCGCGACCACCTGCAGAACCGCTTGCATTGCATACAAGCATACATACATACATAACCCTCAGCCCAGCCCAGCCCAGCCCAGGCCCCTGCTATAAAGCACAGCCTACAGCCTACAGCCCAGACTAGCCCATCTGTTACGAAGGACGGTACGACCCAAGCCCAAAAAGTAAGATCTTGCTACCCAAACGGTGGCAGAGGCCGGGGGTTAAAACGGCCGGCTTATTTCTTTCTGGGACGCGAGCTCACTGGGGCCGGCTGGTTGGTTGGATCAGACGAACACAAATTTTCGGTCGGGATGTGGTAGATGTAACCATTTCTTTCTTTCTAGGTAACGGGTAAGGTAGGGGTAGCTCTTCGGGGGTGGCGAAAATGCCGACTTCATCTCGGACTTCACGTCGTGAAGGAAAATATCAAGCGGATTGGGAAAATTGGCTTGTGCCTGTATTGATGAGGCGATTCTGATATCCTGTGATGCCCTCACTATCGCCCTATCTTGTCTTTCAATAGTAGACACAGAAGATAATGACCTCCTTTTCCATCCATGCTGCGATTAAAACCCAAAAGATGCTATGATTAAAAATACCAACATTGGGGGGGAGTACGCCATTCTTTCCCCCCTCGATCGAAGCGGAATAGTGAAGTTTTGGCTGGGGGAGGAAGCTATTATACAACAAATAATGTAATGGTAATTTTTCCTGAACTCCGCCCATGATTAATGAAAAGTGTGGGTTAAAAAAAAAAAACCACTGTGCCGTGCTGTGCTCCTCAAAACATTCCATATCGTAACATCGTTACCTCGGACTCTTTGATTGTCCAGGTAGTTCTTGGGGGTGATGGTTTGTGGGATGGGATAGTGCCGTGACCTGCACATATTCCTTTGTTCCTTCCTGAGCGACAGCTGTCCGAAATCATTCCTCCGCTTCCTTCATCAAAGAGGGGGCCTTGACCTTGTGACGAAGAGCCTTCAGCCCCTAGTCATCCTCCGACCTCGCTATGTCGCGGGCGTGGTGGCAATGAGGTAATGCCCCTTGGCGGAGGCAGCCGCGGCCAGCCTAGCCAGGTCGGATCCCAAGTGGCGAAAAAGTATTATATCGACGGTGAGTATCTTCGACGACGTAGCGGAATTAGAAGTAGGGCGTGGTGGTAGGGTTTCATCGGATCCACGATGCCTAGTACCGAAGCAGAAGGAGGGTGAGGAGGGTTCGAGACCATCATCAGCCCCTGCGTTTCGTCTAGACAGATAATCGTGAGGAGTTGTCCGTCCATCTAGGCCTCCGCCTCGCCTTCGATCTGGAGCCGATTCTGCGGATGGCAGTACCAGCAACTACCGGTGGTGTATTCCGTACCGCAGTTTCCACACGTGTGCATGTACTTCTTGTTCACAGGGCGTCTAGAAGCCAAAGGGCATCTGGAAGCAGTAGACACTAGAGATTTTGATGCCGCCATTGGAACGAGTTGGATGTGACTTTGATGTAATGTGTGTGCGTGGCTGTTTGCGATATATTGATGGCTTGAATATAATTATGTGTACTTGTTTTAACCTATACCACCCGCGTTAGATCTGGAACTCTCCCTTTCTGTTATCGTGAAGCGTATATAAGAAGCAACTCGCTCCCAGGTGCAGGTGCATGGAGGGGTCCTGGACTCCAGAATGTTCGACAACAAATGTGGCCAACACATACCTAAGTGGCTAGACTGGGACCCGAAAGGCGGGGTGGTGTGCGGTAGAGCAGGTTTGGAGACTTGACTTGGTAAGGCAGACCTGGTAAGACAGAAATGGGATGGTTTTGCTAATGTCTGAACTTTTTTTTTCTTCTCTAGGACAAGAAGTGGGAGGATGTCGAAGTTGATATTGAGAATTGTCGATCGTTGCTCTTCTTAGGACACGGTATCTGAGGGGAGGGGACTTGCTGGCATTATCATATGGAAAGCTTGTCGTGGATACTCGAGGGATTCTTAACTACTCGGGACTTTGACCTGTGAACCGTAACGAGAACCCTCTCGGAGCTTACAAGTGTGTACAAACAGACATATGTGTGTAAGTGTGCATGGATATTGAGGGCATGTACATGACAAGCTAGGGGACTACGAAGCCGGTACTACATGATCTACAAATAGCTACAAATAGCGTTGTATAGATGTGTACAGCTGGATCACACAGTCGTACCGTACCTGAGTAGGAGGTACCTGACGAAAATATAGGTAGTAGAGGCAACGAAGGGCAATGGAAGGGGCAATGAAAGAGGGGACGGAGCAATAATGCCCACTGGCTGGCAGCAATGATTTCCCTCGTGGGAGATACCGATGCAGGCCAGCGAAGTCCAGGTGCGCCCTAATGCAGCATTCAATAGTTCGACGATGGGCTGGATCTTGGGATGAGACCCTCTCCACCAACTGCACCAACTGCACTAACTGATTGACCTTCCCGAAGCCGCAAACGACTGCAGCTCGACTGCATATTCGGCTGCATATTCGACTGCATTTAGGGCGTCTAAGGACATTGGACGATTCCGCTTTGAGCCACGTCTTGGCGGGGATTGGCCTCTGTCCAGGTGGATGAGGGCTGCTTGAGGGCTAGTTGAGCTCGTTTCTATGAATAACCGGCCACAAAAAGTGCTCGAGGCTTTCCTTTCCTGGTACGAACAGACCCTTTCTAGACTGGACCCTGGCCGGGAGCTCCTTACCGGTTACTCACAGCTTCAACAGCTCCTCTGGATTATAGGCAGCGATGTGGCTTACAATACTGAGATATTCGGGGCCCGCTTGACCGGATCAGGCTTGGGGACTTCTACCAGAAATTTGACAAGCGACGTCGACATCACGCCACGCAAGCATTAACCAGCATTAGCAACCTTACCCACCCTCTTCCACCCACGTGGACCCCGCGCTAAGACACCCTCCCAGTTGGCTACAGTAAGTAGTAGGTGCTGTGGGTGGTCTGTATGTGTGTAGGTAGGGCACAAGCAGGAAGTCCACGCCGATACCTCTGGCTACGTACCGTATCTGCATTTGACAAAAGATTGCCTTCGTCTCATGTACAACTAGAGAACCACCAAACATCATCCCATTTGGCACGGTACGCATCTTATTATTTTAGTCTCTTTCTTCCCCGTAAACTTGTCTCGTCGACGATCCACTACTGTAGAGAGCTGATTCCGAGCGGGTAAGTATCCCTAGATAAGTGGAGGCAGGCGCTTCGGGTCCACATAACATGTATGTACGTGGTAGACACTTCTAGGTCTAATGCAGGGCACCTTTTTCTACCTTCTTTACCTTCGACTAGCACCACATATCAGTAATAATTTGCAGCGTAACAACAGTTTGTCGGTGAGCAGAGCAAACAAGCGACTTGCGCGAGTAAAATGTGAAAACTGCAACAGTAGGCTGCCAAATTTGCCCGTCTTATCATCACATGGAACAAGCATGTGAGCAAAAACCGAACAAAAACCATCTTTGCCTCCCACCTCTCGGATTCCGCCAAGTCGCTTGTCGAGCAAATGTACATTAGTGATACGGGGGAGCATACTTACAGGCAGGTACAGGGTCCAGATATTCATCCTTTCCACTTCCATCTCATCACACAATCACCTCGCAGAGCCTTCCGTTTTTGTTTACTGTTGTACACTATTCAACTCCAAAAGGTTAACGATCTCCTGATCAACGCATCAACCCATCAGCGCATCGACGTACCACCGTAAAAACTGACCACTATCGGTCAATGAATTGAAAGGCTGAGCGGCTTGATGCAACGATGACTTCAATATACACTTATAAAGTTATATTACGCTCCAATACTCTCTGCTCACGGCGTCTCGCTTAACACTACTCGAAATTGCCTGCTCTACTTACTTACCTCAACTCGACTTGGCTCAGTAGCTTACTATAGATTAGGAGATATTCTTAGTTTTGATTTAGCTCCCAGGCGCCAACGCGGCAGCCAACGTCTTCCACCTCCGCCTGCACCGAGAGCCGTGGAAAAAGTGAGACCCCTTTCCTACCGCGGCCAATACTGTAGCAGAGCAAAATGGAGTGTGGGGGGAATGAAGAAGGCGGCATTTCTGATCCACCCCAGAGGACGAAAATCCACCGGCTCGCTACCGACAACAGCCCCGGTGCTGCATGCTCCGTCAGATTAGGACCTGGCTGAGCAGTGAGCACACACACACACCATCTGTACAAAGTACACACACACATATCACGAATGCACATACATGCATACATACAGACAGACACCCTACCTACATACCAGTACACACTTTGCACATTCAGCAGTACCTAACCACGCACATCCCTCCCTCCTTCTCGTTTCTTGTTGTCGCGTGGACAGATCGTGCGCTGGTGGCTTCCCTAGCCTTACCGGTATAACGTCAATGAGCGCCTCACTACCTATTCCATGATCCAGCTCATAAGACGTCCAGAGGGCGCTTCCACAAATTGGCAGCTGAAGCTCGCATATTTGTGATTGGTCTTGGCCCTTGAGCTTGCCCAGCTCCTTACCGAAGCTGCCGGTCCCGAGAGTCTGTTAGCGTACTCTTAGGAAAGTCTGGGGCTGATGGCGATGTGATTCTACTCGTCAATAGTCGTTGTGGAGGCCCTATTTGGTAAATGGCCACGTTGTGGCTGTCGCAGCTTTCTTGTTTTGTCACCTTCTCATACCGTAGGCTGATGCCAAACTGGACAAACCCATACCATGCCGTTATGCTTTCCCCGGAATGAGGTAAGTCATTTGTGCTGGTAATATTAAAGAGCCTCAAAGTAAACGCACAGAAGCCGAAGATCATGCCTTTCCAACGGTTGAATGGCAGGGCCCATCAGGTCTTTTATAGCCTGGTGGCAAACGGTTTTCCCGTTCCATGAAGCCGGTGGATGCCGGTCATATCAATTTTTAATACTGTCTATATTGCTATACCTCTCACCCGGGTTTCACTTAAGAAGCGTGTAATGTCGGATTTAACAAAAATATGCAGCTCCCCATCTACCAAAATCTGCAATAACCTGGTGAGTCTGACGAGGCATTCCCGCATATCTCTCCCTTGTCCTTCAGCCGGCTTGGTATGTCAACCATTTTTGGCCATCTGGGGGCCTGTGGAGATCTGGAGAAAGACATGAGAGGAAGTTCGTGTTGGGGAAGCCCTGAAGAGGCCCTGGAGAGGAGCTAAAGTCCCTTGCCGAATACCCGATGGTAAGTAGCTATTGTGGAGCGCATAAAAGGGTCCTGCCTCTCCATCTGGTGAGAGCTTGCATCCGAAAAATTGCCAAGACTGCATATCTTATTTCCATGTCTTTAGGCTCAAAGCCAACATCGTTATTGTTATTATTGTTGATGCGAGGGTTCCCAATTCTCTGGTAATTTTCATCGAGATGACGTATGATGTTGATAGTATCGCGCGTTATCGCGACTGATATAAAATGCGATGTTGCCATAAGTCCTGTCATTGATGCCACAGCTCGCTTCCATCGAGCGACCAAACATGAGGTGCAAGGAGAGTTTGTAAGCGCCCGCCAAGAGTAGCAGTCAGAGTAGTCACGACATCGGGATACGCATTTTGACGTTCGAGCTATGGGCCAACAACCGTCGCTTCCAGGACCACCTGGAACAAAATTTCGCGTCATTGGGGCGGGCATGTGAGTCACTGCTTTGTTAGGCATCGTCCTTCTAGCACATCTACAAAGATAGCAGCGCTTTCTCGTTATCATGCATCATGCACGTGGTCGAGGGTGCAGCTGATGGCCGGGAGCGCTTATTCTCCTTTCCCCCTTATCCACCAATGCGCCTATCTGCCTATCTGCCTATCCCCAATATATACTCTGAATGGGCCGAATGGGAGAGGCTGACAGCGCGAGCAGGTCGCGCACCGGCACCAAAACGCTCAACGAAGCCCTTACAATTCTTCTAAAAGGGCCGGTTCACGACTCTGGGATCCAGTCTCTTGGTGGGCCTCTGGATCAGATTAGCGCCTGGTTGAAAATTATGGAGCTGGCCCCCAAAGCCCAGTCTTTCTCAGACCAGAAAAAGCTGGATTGGCTCCTATCCTCTGTGCTCGACGGCTACGTAGCAACTATGGACTGCCCAGCTGCGACCCTCACGCCAGAGATCATGCGCGTCTACCCAAATGCCATAGTGATTGCGACGACAAGAGACGAGGCGTCCTGGTGGAAGAGTATGAACCATATGAATAGCATGATGTCAACGTGGTATCTGCCCCTGGTCGTCCTCTGGCTCTACAAGAGCCAGGTGTACGGGGTGTGGATGGTAAAGTTCAGTGGGATCATGCAGTGGCGCTACAACTCGGACAAGATACAAGAGGACACGCTCCGCAAGCACGAGCAACACCTACGCAACACTGTGCCGCCCGAAAAACTGTTCTGGTACAATGTGAGCGAAGGCTGGGAGCCTCTGTGCCGAATTCTTAATGTTCCGGTCCCAGATGTCCCTTTCCCTCACAACAACAACAAATCGGATGCCTCGAAAGTGGTCCGGGAACACGTCGTGGCCGGTATTATCTCCTGGGTATTCGTATTATCGTCATTTTTTGTGGCGATTTGGCTTTTGAGGGGCTGGTACCAGACGCACTTCTCCGGATAGACAGATACCATAGCTTAGATTTAGAAGATACTTAGTTGCTGGTTTGGCTCATGCAGCCCCGCCCTTCTCCTTTCTCTTTTTGGTGCGCATCTATGTTCATACACTTAAAATGCTTGTAGTAGTGTTATGGCGGGACCATATGCAGACAAACCTAGTCGGGTAAGGAAATCTCATTATTCGGACATATCCCCATCGAAAAAAGGCGGTGTCGCACACGTACCAACAGAAGCTAACCTGACAATAGAGAACGCGCCCGGTAGTTAAACCCTTAAGACCTTCTATACCACAGCCCAACGGCCGTGACGAGGATGGCCGTTGCACCTATTACTCGCATAAATCGCCGGCGGCCATTCTGAAACATCATCTTCGCCTTTGCCTGAAATTGTTTCGTGTCGTTCATACGCGGGTACGGGGTTGTGGGAATATCAACCCCAAGGAAGGGACACAGCTGTTCCCATCCGAGACCATCTTCTAGCTTGACAACAAGCAGCTGATCCGCAGGGACTAGCTCCTTCACCCTCTCATTGCTAGCAAATACAGTCAGTATCACCATCCTGATAGTTGAGGTATGTATCACTCTTCTACGCCGGCTTTAGTCTCAAGATCATTAACTAAGTTCTTGGCTCGACGAAGTACCGATGTCCTTGGCTTGCCCTACCTTGCCCAATACAGGCAAGCTATAGGGCGTTTCAGTCTTCATCGATCCAAGATGATCTAGCCGACGACCCCACGAAACAAGCAGTAAGGCCTAGACTAATGTAGACGGTGGATTAAGGACTGAAAGGTACTCACTAGTCCTTATATACTTCCATAGCAGTAGCAAAGCCCACGTTGGTGCGTCCTCGGCCGCGCGTGAGGGTATCGAAGATGAGGTTGACGAGCTTCGAGTACTGCAGATCCATCTTATCGAAATACTTGAAGAAGACTACCGGGAAAGACCTCGACCGCGCTCCCATGAGAGCGACCGTGTTCCATATCGAGCGCGCCCACGCCTCGGGTTCCCTCGTGGTGAGGATGAACTTCGCGTCCGGATATGCCTGGACGACCTCTTCCATGAGATAACACGACACGATCGAGAGGACCTGGCCAAGACATCAATATCTCCTCCACAAAGCGGACCCGACTGTCGGGCCCTCGTCCTATTCTATATTTTTGCTGGCTATATGTCGCACTTGGGAGCTTGGAAGAGTCCGAAACTTACATCATAGTCACCCGTCCACTTGTCAAAGTCGGCTCGAGAGTATGGCTTCCCTTGCCGACTGCACTTGATCTGCAGTGCCTCGTGGAACATCCTGGCGTGGTTATAACCGTGGTACTGCACCCGGTACATGTTATACCTTTCCCCCAGACAATGCGTTTCTCGTTAACGTCCCCTCATCAATCTTACGAGAGCACGCTGGGAGAGAATAAACTTACGGGTTGTAGCCTAGGTACTGCATGGCTGTGCACAAACCTATCGTGCCAGACCTGTGAATCGTCTTGTTAGGGAACAAGAGCCCATTGTTGAGTTGAGGAGAACATCTTGAGTTAGAGGTAAGTTGGGTTGACGTACCTGCTCAAGCTAAGTATAATGACCTTTTTCTCCTTTACATCTTCCGGGGCCCGGTCTGGTAACGTGTCGATAAACCGCTCTGAACTCATGTTTAGATGCCTCGAGATGCCTTAAGACGGATCGCAGGGTTGTGGGGATTCGATCAGACTAATACAGAAGCGAAGATATTTTATCTGATGAAATATTATATGTAAGGATAAATATAGGTATGTATCACTCAACTCCACGTAGAATACCTATTAACAGATCAGAGTTTCTAGTAATATTGGCTATGGACTGTCTACCTATATATATATATATATGATTGCATGCTCAAGCACCTTGGCACGTAGACAACACTACCTAGTCAGTCGGAACCTTAGCCACGAACCAGCGTATGCCTGACCGTTCCGAAGCGGCCGTTAGGTACCCAAGGAGTAAGCTGCAAGGGAACTTCTATCGCTTCCTTAGACTGGGCAATGTACCGCACTGGCTTTTTGGCAATCTGTGCGTTATAATTGTAAGGGCCAACTACCTAATGCTGCACCTAAGCTAACCAGGCGCAGTCAGTTGGTTGAAAGACTCCACATCGTCAACTCTCACCACATACAGAAGTATGGCGACTTGGATATAGTAGCATCCGGGATAAACCAGGAATAGCCAAGCGACTCATGTACTTGTCAGAATACAGTAACCTTTACTACGTACGCGAGTAACAACAGTTGGTAGCTAATTATTCAGTGCCTTGCGGATTGATTCTGTTTCAATTGTTGCTTTGAGATGTTGCGATCAGTTGGTAGGATCATGCAATTGAATCCCTTGCAGTTGGTGATATGCGATAGGATCCACTCCAGTGCTACGTACGGGACCGAGCATAACAGAGGATGCCCTTAGGGCTGTCCGATAAAAGTGTGGTCAGTCCCGAATTTTCGGTCATTCGGATAAAAGGAACGAATTCTGCTTTCCCGAAATACTTCCCTATCCCCAGCAGACCTGTTTCAAACAGCATAACGAGAAGCTCGAATCACTTGCTAAATCACTTCTCATCCGAAGAAAAATACAAATCCTTACTCGCGCGTTTCTGAAACCTATCAGGATTTCGCATGAATCCAGTTATAGTTTGATGATGAAAAGGGGGTATCGTGGCTCTGTTCTGTACTTGGGACTGGCACCTATGTCGATAAACCAACTAAATACCTTACACCATTTTTACCTACGTAAGACGACATGACGGTAGCATCCTTTGCAGGATCATAGACGAAAAGATACAGCGATAAATAACTAAACAGCAGGGGGCGACCGAGATGCCATTCCGTCTATACACGCTGACTGCCATTGCTTTCTGTAATCTCGACCGCGACGGGTCTCTTGTCGTCATCGCCAGTCGTCTTGCTCTCGACTGGTTCGTCGCCGAACAGCTCACCCATATGTTCAAGGGACACACCTAAGTAAGAAACAAGTCAGCATGAGAAACTCTTACTCGTATTGAGCTCCTCTTGGCGAGCGAGGAAAGAAAGAAAAGAGAATAAGAGCATACCCTTGGTCTCGGGGACGAAGAACCAAACGAAGATAATCATAATGATGCCAAAACTTCCGTAGAGGAAGTATGTCCTAGAAGACGTGATGGTAAGCAAAGGGATCCCCAAGGTGGTTGTTATCGGGCTTTTTCTTACCCGTATCCACCCTCACCGAGCGTAGCCAGCTGGACGGGCAACGACCGCGCGACGATGAAGTTGAAGAGCCACTGGGTGGCGGCCGCAAGGGCCACGTTCAAGGGTCTGAGGCGGGCGGTGGGGATCTCGGACACGAGGATCCAGCATGCGGGGCCCCAACCGAACTGGAAGAAGGCGGCGAAGACGAAGATGAAGGCGAGGGCGAAGTAGCCGGCCACGGGCACGGGCGCGTTCTCCTTGGGCGGCGCCACGCGCACGTAGATGGCGATGTAGTACATGCAGAAGGACTGCCCGATCCCGGACACCAGGAGCGATCGCCGACGGCCCAGCGAGTCGGCCATGAAGACCAGGAAGATGGCGCACGACACCACCTTCACGATTCCGTAGACGCCCGTTCCCAGGAGCGTGTTCGACGTGCCCTTTATGCCGAGGTTCTCGAAGATGGTCGGCGCGTACACGTTGATCGCGTTGGTTCCCGTGAGCTGCTGGAAGACCATGAGGAGGATGCTGAGGATGGCGCGGTGGCGGTTCGTCTTGACCATCCACATCTCCTTCTGCAGGGTCCAGAACGTCGCATCGCCCATCAGCCGCCTCTCCTGCTCGAGCTGGTCGGCGATCTCCTGGAACTCCTCCTGGAGGTAGGGGTGTTCGTCGGGCAGTTGTCGGAGCCTCTTCAGCACGGCCTTGGCCTCCTCCCAGCGGTCCTTGCGGGCCAGGTATCGCGGCGACTCGTTGCAAGTCAGCATCAGAAAGAAGAGGAACAGCGCCGGCAGGCCCTGCACGGCGAGCGGGACGATGTACTCTGTCGCGCCCTTCAGGTGCAAGCTCGCGCCAAAGTTGGTCCAGAAGGCGATCAGACTACCCGTCACGATGAAGAGCTGGTACATGCCGGTGAGCAGCCCGCGGATAGCTCGAGGCGCGTTCTCGGCGACGTAGATGGGATTCACAACGCTCGATGCTCCCACACCAAGACCTATCGTAAGGTAAAGCGAGCGGATTAGTAAAAGTTATTTATGTGATAACTAAGCCGACTGTATAAGTACGTACCAGCTACAAAACGGCCAATGTATAGCGGTTCCAAATGGCCTGAAGCGGCCGCTTGCAGGATCACGCCGACCAGCGTGAAGATAGAAGCATAGATTAGACACCATTTACGACCCCAGTAATCTGCCAGAGGGAAGGCCGCAAGCGCGCCTACGAAGCAACCCGCTTGCAGGACGGACACGATATTTGCTTGAAGGTTTGCCGAAGAGACAGATTTCGTATCGCCCAGCCCGTAGTCACTAGATGCGTGTCGTCCTGTTAGTCAAGTTCACTTTTTCTTTTTTTTTTTCTTTTCATATTCTTGAAATTCTAGGTTGTCGTCGTTTCTGCCGGGCAACTCACTCGATGAAAGGCTGTAATTTGATGACGCCACCAATGACACCGCTATCCCAGCCGAACGACGCGGCACCGAAACAGGCCTTAAGAATAAGGTAGTTAGTATGGCAGACAAGGGAGAAGTGAGAGACGACGGTATCGAAATAAACATACAGAACACGCCAGAAGAAATACTCTCCAGCCATAGATCTCCTTCGGGTCACTTTTCATAGCGTCATTCTTGACGATCGTCTTCAAGAAGCGTATTCCAGCCATCTTTGCAGATTGGATGTTAATAACCCTATCCCAGGTAATCGAATAGGTATAGTATCCCCAACTCAATCTTTTCAATTGGTTCTGAGACGATGGCCTTTAAATGCCTTCGACGATGAGGTACTTGGACCGAACGAAGGACAACGAGATTAATGGCCTACGTAGTCTAGAGCGCGATGTCCCTGGTATTTAAGAGATGACCACCGATGAGACTCCGAGCCCCATGCGCTGCAAGCATTATAAGCGTTGCCTACACCACCATCTCATTCGTGGCAACAAAAATAAGAAGAGTTCTTGGTATCTTGGTAACCTAAGCCTATATCTACCCTCGCCGGGTAAGCTTGTCGGGGTAGAGATCCGTTGGCTTGGGGAAAATCATACACATGATACAGGGACTTAACTGCTTATTACTTACCATACCTATGTATGTGCATACATAACGGCGTGGTACCCCTACCCCCAAGCCCAGCTCCTTGTTGAGAGCTCGCCCGCGGAAAGATTATTTCCACCAAACAGAGCGGAGGGAGGTTGTCCTGGCGAAAAAGAGACAAGCTTCCAGTCCCTCCCCCAGTGCTACCCCATGGGCCGCCAGACCCAATGAGGAGATATTCCGTTCGCTAGTGCTGAAAGGGTAGTAAATCCTGAACCTTGGGGATTGAGGGATCGTCAGTTTTTGATGACTTCGATTCGTTATTCGTATGTATTCTTTTTTCGCCAAAGGCTTGATTCTCCGCTTGTAGCTCATGAATAGAGGAAACCTTTTTTACATCTGATTTAGAGACCTATCCGTATCAATTGCCTACCTAGGTACAGATTATTGGAGTTGAATTGACTCAATGTGATAGGAGATAAGTAACTTGCTGACCAAGAAAGAATGGCGAAAAAGCAGGGGTCAAGACAAAAATCACCTCCCCAAATATGTCAAGTGGGATCCAGATTGGACTAGCCGAACCAACCGACCCATACACTCAGATGCGGAGATAGTGCCAGCTTCTCCTCTCCTCTCTTCATGAGTCTCCTCAACAGGGGCACCTTTTCTAGCTTTAGGCTCAATGAGATTTGAACGGGTCTTCCTTCAAAACCGTGCAATCAGCACAGCGCAGCGTCCTCGATCTTATCAAGGGCTCTTTTCCGTATGAGTATTTTGCAGGGTCCTTGGGGTATCTGAGGCGAAAGGACTTTGAAATAAGGCCAGCTCTATTGTGTTGTGCTAGCTGTATTATGCTTTCATACGAGAGATGGCGTCTTTGTTTCTAGCAAGGCAAGTAGAAAGAAAGATGATGTGAGATGAAGATGATTCTGGGAACAGTGACTTTCATGAATTAATCGCACGTCCCAGTTGCATGCCTTACTTTATATTTCGCCGAAGGCTTTTTATAGCTAGGTGAGAGATGAGGTAATACGAGGCTAGAGAACGAGAGGAGTATTCAAGTTTAATTTGGCAGAGAACTTCTATACGTGTGATCAACAGCTAATGCAACCGCCTGTGCTACTCCATATTGTTCCAGAGCATCTCAGATTGATTAAAAGCCAAAACATATTCGGGGTAATGATGTGTGAAGGTAACCTAAGCTCTGTGACAGACGCGCATGCACCACACCAGGTCATCCCACCCCGGGACTATTTATCAAAGAAAAGCAATACAGATCTGGGACAGCATTACGTCTCGCCGGATAAGAAGAATTCTTCTACAGAGAGATAGCTTCGGAAAAGTAGATATACCAGACCCCGTCTAGCTACTTATTCCCGCTTCAATGCGTCTCGCTGAACCGTTACGAACAAGTCTGGGCATCGACCCAACAAACCGCGCTTGCGCCATCAACGGCTACGCCTTTCAGCAGGATGCCATCCGCACGTTCAACGACTGGCAATACGCGTGTTTCTACGCGTCGTCGTCGCCGAGCGCGAAGGAGCCGTTGTTTGTGCATCTATCTCGGCGAAAGCTCCCGGACGGGCCCTGGCAGACGATAAGATTTGAAGACTACCCGCAGACGGTGGATGATGGGCATAACACAGTTCAGGTAAATAGATATTTCTCAAGACAGGAAAAAAAGAAAAAAAAAAGGATTTGTATACTACGAGTTCAAAAACGAGAAAGAATAGGCGTGTTTTGCAAAAGGGGGACAGCACGTTTAACACGAGAACCAAGTCTAACACTTTCCGAGAGGGAATATCCATGTAGCTCGGGATATGTCCAGGAGACGGCACCATCCACCTATCATACGATCATCACTGCGATGTACTGCGTTACCGACATTCGAAAACGGACGTAGTAACTTCTCCCGAGACAGTGAACTGGAGCCCAGAGCTCTTCACATCAACACTATCAACGCTGCCGGGTCTGGAGAGCGGCGGGGAAACAATAGCGGAACTGCTCGGGTATATCACATATCCGCGCTTCGTCACGAGGGGTCAGGACCTCTTGTTCACGTTCCGGACCGGTAAGGCCGGGCTGGGGGATGATCATCTCTGCGTCTACACGGCTTCTACCTCGTCCTCGTCCTTAACTTTCTCTACATCCTCCTCGTTACCAGCAGCAGAAAGCACAAACAAGGAACCTGAGGTAGCAGGCGCCAGAACAGATCTAGATATAGATACAGAAATCGGAAACTACAGCTACAAATTCCTAGGCACGCACCTTCGCGGCGTATGGAACAATCCCTACATCCACGGCCTAGACGTCTCGCCTGACGACTCTAACACTCTCCACATAACGTGGGTATACCGAGAATTCGTAGAATACCCCGGATGGGACAATCCCTTGGACACGAAATACAAAGCGCAGGCAGGGCCCAACTCGGCAGCCAACAACCGCGACATATGCTACGCGTGGTCCGCGGACGGGGGTCTGCGCTGGCATGCTGGTGTAAACAGTGAAAGGACCAAGGTCATCGCAGATCTAGAAAAAGGCGAGAGTATCCTTCCCACATCGCCAGGCATCGTGGCAATTCAGATCCCTAAAGGCTCGGGCCTGACGAACCAGGAGAGCCAGGCTGTTGACTATGATGGGGGTGTGCATGTTCTCAACCGGGATACGTTGGATCGGGACGGAAACGGAGGAGCGGTGGTGAGGTGGAAGCATTATTATCTTGATCCACGCCGTAAGTTTTTTGTTAGTTCTCTTGTACCGGACTTCTCCCGATTTTTTCTTCCCTTGTCTTTACCTTTCTCTATTCTCGCTTTTCTACAGCCCCGACACTGGCTGACCTGAATGGTGATTTAAACAGACGGCTGGACACAAAGGATACTTCCCCACGTAGAGGGTGCATGTGGTGGGAAGCGCGGTCAGTTGGCCGTGAGTCGAGATGGGAACTTGTACTTTGGTAAGTCTTTTTTAATTATCGAGTAACCCGGCTACTTGGTTTTCTCTCCCAAGTACCTACCCAGTCAGCAATAAGTAGGCGACGTGTCCTATCCAAGACCAGTCGTCACCGGAATACTACACCTCTGATTACTCTTCCAGAGCAACAACAGCTTGCAATATATAGAGTATGAATACTAACCCCTGACTTCGTGCAGTCCTCCCACACCAGACAGATCCCTTCCTGACAATCCTGAAGGTATCCAAAGAGAGTAAATATGCAGAGTATGAACTGGTATGGCAGGGGGACGGATTCCCGTCCACCGATCCCCTGGTGGATAAGGCCAGGCTGCAGAGTGATAATGTTCTCTCAGTGTTTACGAGATCGCTCGTTGGGCCCGAGGGGAATGTGAACGTGACTGTGCTAGATTTCCCCCTGGAGTAGTAAACCTGCTCTTGTATCCAATTTGAATCTGGACGCCTTTGCAGTTTGAGGGTGAATTATATATATGTCTATTTGAGTTAGCGCCTCTGAACTACCTCGATAGGATGCCCTAATAATTCTTTTATACAATGATTGCTCATGATCTCGTTAGATGCTCTGTGGGCAAGTGGTCGTTCATAACGACTTATTATTTCTTCGTCACGTCAACGGACATTTTAGGTTCTTGTTTCTTAGCTTCCGTTCGTCCGGTAGATGTGGATGGAGCGGACAATTTTGCTTCGAGCCATTTCTCCGCGTCGAATCCTGAAGCAATTGCTATTTCCAAAGCGACGTACGCGGGTAGGGCGATAAGCAAGAGGATGTCCAAAACGTGGACGAACCACCAGTAGTATTGCCGTCCGAGCTGACATGTGGCGAATTCATATTTCCATTCCCAGGAGTCCTGATCAAACCAGATGCTCAATAGGCCGGCGTTCCCATCATAATCAGCCATCATGCTTCGAACCGTGATCTCTCTTATTCCGGGGATCCCAGGCATCCCAGGCAGCTGATCTTTCTGGGCAGCATCCCAGCGCGCAACCTGCCATCGGCGTTCGTCGCCGTTTAGAGACTGGTTGATGAAATGGTAGGTATTGCAGCCCGCATGGTCATGACCGTTAAGAATAAGACCTTTCCTCCCGGTACCGCCAGCTGGCGCGTTGGCATCGCCATTCAAGCCATATATGCCCTCTAAAAACCCTCTGGATGCATCGGCAGAGAGCTGGTTTTGTTCCTTGACTCCACCACCCTCATGGGCTTCGTGGAAATCAAAAAATGGCGGGTCCACACACACTCCTTCTGGCTTATATAAGGGCATGTGGGTGAGCACGAGGGTGAAGTGGCCTTTGAATTCGACAGCAGAAGCTGTGTGTATTACGGCGTTGATGAAAGAGTAGGTATAATCCTGGAGCGATTGGTTGAGGGCAGGAGTGTCCAGATTCATATTGTTGATATTGACGATCCGCAGCTCCGGGAGTAGACGGCTCGACTCTCTGTTGGTGTCGGGGTCAAATATTGTCGCATTTACGGCAGGATCCTCGATTGGAAGTTCAAACCGAAGCTCATACGCGGCTTTGCCAAAAGCAGCCTCGAACCGTTCGAGTCGCTCTGGGGTCAAATCGCCAGCGTAGCCTATATCATGATTCCCAGCAACATTGATGATTCGCTTCTGCCAGACCGATGCCTCGCCGCCCTCCACACCTAGTATCCCACTCACATTGTAGTCCTCGGCAGGATACTGGGCAACCTCGTCTGGTACACGCTCGCCGCCCCTAAATGAACGATTCCAGAAGCGCCGGCCACGTTTTTCAAATTCGGGGTCTCCTATCCACTGGCTCCCAAGGAGATCACCAAGTACAGTGACATGTGTCGGATTTGTCCACCACTTCAACGTTCGATAGATATGGGCCAGGTAGAAGTCGTTCCCGAAAAGGTCGATGTGCTTGCGGATCGATTCAAGGGTATCAGGGATGTCGTCAAAGAAGACATCGATAAGATCGTGAGTTACCTGGCGAAGGCGCTTGCGCAGGGAGGGCTGCTCCGTCTGGAATGTCAAGTGCTTGATGGCCCATTCGAGGTGGAAAAGAGGGGACCGGCCATATAGCGGAATCGACGTATCGCCTTCGAGCTGCGGATCTGCGAGCGTAAGGAGTCGGAACGGCGCGGGCGCGGGCTGAACTTGACTTTCGTGGGATTCTGAGGCGTTGGCAGCCGGTTCTGAACCATTAGGTACTGAAGGTGGTAAAGGAAAGACGCATCCTTGTATGGCAGGATAAAGATATAGGTGCAAAGTACAAGCTAGCGCGATGACCGGGAGGGTTCGCAGCGCATTGCGAAGGAGTGAAAGAAGAGCCGCAGGGGTCATTTCGACGACAACACACGGGCCGAAGCCGTAGATGATGCCGAAACGGCCCTGGGCTGAAAGAGTGATAGAAGACGAGCGAACGAAAAGAACAGGAAGCAGAGTTACCTTAACGGTAAGCGCAATCAGATCAGAGCATTATATCATTGCAAGAGGCTTCAAGGTCTGGGTTGTCAGGGGTTTGGTTAATGGGTTTCGAGTTGTGATAACTTTTTCTTACCTAATACAGCATGGAGATGTGGACGCACGGAGGTTTATAGGGCTGAATAGGGGTGAATTAGGGGCTGAAGCAGGCAGTGCGACCCCTGGATTGCGCTAAAGGCGCGAATGATATCCATTGAAAGGTGTGCCTGCCTACAGCATGATGTTTGTAAGCGCCTTCTACAAATAACCCAATGGTGGTGGTAAGGGTTGAATTATACACTATACAAATTTGTTAAAGTAGGTACAGCATAGACCTACAGAATACGCCCTTATTGAAGTGTTTTTATTAGAGTCGTCATGGTCCCGCAGCTCATCGTAGTGGTATGTATCCTTGTGGTTTGAAGACAACTGAAGTACCTAGCCGAAGCAGTACCGCATGGATACCTTACTTGATTTTAGTTTTGGGTGAAATACACCTCGGATTATAATATCCAGCCTTCAAGCTTGATTATATGAGAACGCGTTAGCTCCCCATCTGATACTCCGAATACCATCCCATCCTATCGGCATCTCGTCAATACGGCCTTCGGGGCTGTATTGATCAGCCAGTATCGAGACCGCCATATGCCCTAATGCACCACTATCGTATCTCATAAACCATGCTAATATGAAAATGAAACTTTGACATCGCTGATATCAATATTGGCCAGGGCTTTCCGGCTCGTCTTCGTAAGACGGGAACTCAACATTAAAGTCGACGTAGTCAAGCTCGTCTGTATCATCTGCTGCAAAAGCAAAGGCGACTATCATGTTGTCCTTTATCCCTATGCTAACAGCAGAATCTTCAGGTCCGAAAGATAGAGGTTTCCACCCTTGTGTGGGATCGAGGTTGTTCTCTGGCAAGGCAAACTTGATCTGTGTCGCTCTCTCCGGGAGTTTCGTCTTTTCTGGAGGCATGGCGGATGTTGTGATTCCGTCAGGATATCTCTCACTCAGAATGCTTAACAATTCCTCCTGAACTAGATGAAGAGGGCTTAATGGATCGACAAATAAGAAGATTGTCTGGTTGCCATGTTTAAAACGGATTGACAGGTCAATGTCTCGGATTTCGTCTCGATGAACCTTTATGGTACCCAGGTTAGTATGAAGCGCATCAGTGAAAATGTAATTGAGCATAGGGAAAAGCGCGTTGTTCGCAGAACGGTTTACACCATACTGGGGAATAATTACCATCCTGATTGCCTTTATAAGAGTCTTCTAAAGTGCGATGGGGAAGGATAATGGGAGAGTAAGGATAATGTGCGATTTTGAAGATAGCCACGAATGCTTTGATAGAATAAAATACTGCTATACATCAAAAAGAGTTCGTGAGATAGCATTCAATGAGAACTTATGTTCAAGTTGGATTCTGACGCGGGAGCACGTGCAGGATGCTTGGAACGCGTTAAGTGGTTCCTCTGTAATCTGTACAAGCGGGTAGCCGAACCTAGGTACCTGGGTACCTACGTGTGAGTTAACCATCGTTCTAGGGACACCGAATAAGGCTCTGTAATTTAATGCTACCAGTCCCCATACAGGTACTAGTACTCAACTACTGGGGGATCCAGCTCCAATCCAAGCTTCAATTATTGGAGCTCCGTGCAATTTGCTCTAGGAGACCGACCTTCCGGCAACAAATTTTACCTCTTTTATTTTCCTTCTGACAACTCAAGGAGGAACTGGGCAAGTCTGTTTTGCGCTACTTGCTCAACACTGAATATACATATCATACCTAATTACTTAATTATTTGTTGCGACGTGTAATTGTATACATAGTTGGCGTATCCATTGACTGTCTAAATCCGTATCTTAGTTATCCACCTGTGTCCAGTTTCTTCTTGGTTATACATTGGCCGTGCACCTCCCGATCACAACATGAACCAGGCGGACGCGGTAGAACAGCGCTCCCGGGCGGCCCTCACCCGTGAGGAATATGACCAACTGTGGAAAGATTCTCGTCTGTCTATCCCCCCGCTCGTACGAATCCCTGCTGCCGCTGCGACTGCCTTCACTTTAGGTATGACTCTGGGCCTTGCGCATGGTAGCAAAATGGCAGGCCTGCGTTTTCGAGCCGAGCATGCTCACCGACTTCCTACCACGACTACCGGCTGGTACTTATACCACAAAAGCAAGAACTACCATCTCGCGTACGGTGGTTTGAAAGAGGGTATTAAAGTTGGTGCCAGACTCAGCGTGCTGAGCACTGCCATGTTTTGCACCGAGAACCTGCTGGACGTCTATCGTGGTGGAAATAAAGACTTTATCAATACCGTCATGGCCAGTCTGGCGGTCGCAGGCGGCTTCAGTCTATGGAGTATGTCATACATTAGATGTTTTGTCGCTGCACACACATGCATTTGCTGACTGCGTTAGATCGGTTTTCGGCTGCAGAAACAGCGAGGACTGCGAAGAAAGGCCTCATCTTTGGCTTGGTCTACGGTGGTGTTCAAGATCTGCTGTCACTGGCCAAAGGTCGTCCTGTCGGCTACATTACCTTTATACGGAAACAAATCGGCATTTCCTCGCCGGAAGCTGAACCGTCAAGCTAATCGAACGGATCTTGGTCTTCCAACCAGCTCATATCATCGCCTGGCGCGTCAATTAACTTAAAAAGGTGGCTTGCAGAAGTGAGACTCTGCCTTATCCCCCAGAGCTGATACCCCGGCCTTAGTCTGCACCTCCTCCGCCGCATCACGACATTTCTAATGCAAGGAAGTCGGTTTCTTGTAGGCCGACGAATAGGAGCAGCAAACAGTGACAAGGGGGGTCTTTGTGTATCTTTGGAATGGCCATATTCTAATACCCCGCGCCAGTGCCTGCTCCAATCACGATTCCACCGCCTAATACAATACGAACAATTAATGATTGAGAACATTATCAGGACTTCTCGCGATGGACTCCCAAGCGATGTCGGGCTTATTTACTGAATTATCAGGCTTAGCCGAAACTTACACAGCTCCACGAATTACCGCCGTGGGTTGCTGTCAGGTGGGAGCAACAATGCCAGTATGGACATAATCTATACCCAAACAACGTCAGACGGCGTGGGTTCGTCGATCGGAAAAGACACTAGTCGAGTTTAGCATACGCACTCCTTCGGGCTTTTCACATCTACTTCTCGAGCTTAAGGTTTTGCTGGAGTCGCTTCGTCGATGATGTCTTATTTGATTGGTCAATATCCACATAAGCTTCTAGAGCTCTACGGCTACTTGCGGCTTCCTATCGGGTCCACGTGATCCTATTCTTATGCTTGATAAGAGTTACCCACGAGGACACAACATATCATCTTGTCATCAAAGCGTAATTGGAACCACCGGGCCTCCCGAAGACGCTCTGCATGAAGATCCCGCCGATGCATGATGCTATTGCCTCCCAGCCCACCGGCCCTCTACACCAGGGGGTACCCGGAAAGCGTTGAGCGACCTCGGAGATAGATAGGGCCTCGCCTGCTCGTTCTAGTCAGGTGGAACACGTAAGAGAGAACATTAAAGGTGACTTTCCGAGCGCTTTGTTGGCCTTATCATGTGTCCCCGTATGATGCCCTTTGAATAGCCTCTCTCTTTTGACAAGATCGTTCTTTTCTAATTACCGACTTCCCCCGCTGGTATTTCTTCTTTCCCATCACCCTATCCGTAAACACTTGCCAACAGCTTCGGTTACTTGGTGCGCAGTACTTACCTACTTCGTCATGATAAAGCCACCTGTGGTAGGCAGACCGCCACTGCTGCCCTGTTGTCTCACATCGATAAGGAGCCCACCATTTTTAATCCAACTCGGTGGTCGCTATGAGCAATGTCGGGCACTCAACACAGACTTGCGAACCAAGCGGGAGATACACGGCTCTTCTACCCGCTCATCAGCTCCTATAATTGACCAAATCCAAACGCCCGCCTCATCTCCCATCGGCGCAGTTCCCTTGAGCATTCCGGTTAATCTTTCTCCATCACCGACGATGCCGAAACCGTCACCCCTTTCCGTGCTTCCATTATCGATGATTCTGCGGACCTTAGCCTCAACAACAATATCTTCCTCGCCGTTACTACTCCAGCCCTCGCTGACGATTATGTCCGCGCTCGCGTACTCGGACCGCATTCTTTTCAACACGGACAAGAATCCTATCCTCAGTTGGTTTTTGAAAAAGACATTCTATCCCCAGTTTTGTGCAGGCGAAAATGCGGTGGAAGTTCGTCGCACCGTCGACGGGCTTAAGAGGATCGGGTTCACTGGTGTTATACTAGGTTATGGTAGAGAAGTTGTTCTTCGCGGCACGGCTGAACACAGCCTAGCTTCGTGCACAGAAGGATCCGTGGCCGAGGAGTGCATCCGCGACGAAGTACTCCCTTGGGCAGCTGGGACGATGGAGACGCTGCGACTTGCACAGCCCGGTGATTTCGTAGCCCTCAAATTCAGCGGTGCTGGCCGTCAGGCTCTGTACGCCTTGAAAAATCGACTTCCGCCGCCAAAACGACTTAAGGAGGCCATTGACGAGATTTGCAATTTTGCCGCTAAGAAAGACATACCTTTGATCTTCGACGCGGAACAGACGGCTATCCAGGCAGGCATTGACGATTGGATCTTGCATTACCAACGCAAGCATAATACAAAACCGGGTCATGCTATCATATACGGCACATACCAAGCGTACCTCAAGGCTACACCTACCGTACTAGGCTCCCATCTCGCCGCTGCGTCGAAGGAGGGCTTCACAGTAGGGATCAAGCTCGTCCGCGGTGCCTATCTGGATAGTGATCCGCGTCATATCATACACGACACCAAGGCCGGCACAGACGCGTGTTATGACGGCATCGCATCCAGCTTGATACAGCGAAAATGGGGTTCCGTGCTTCACGAGGATGTCGCCTTCCCGCATGTCAGCATCCTCTTAGCCACGCACAATCTTATATCGGTGCGCAAGGCGCGCGAGATCCGGGACAGCCCGGAGTCTGCCAAAACAGAGCTTGCCATCGCTCAACTATTGGGCATGGCAGACGAGGTAAGCTGCGAGCTCCTCGTTGCCAAAGCTGCACATCAAGAGAGAGCCCAGTCAGGGCAAGACAAGCCAGCGCTGGTGAATCAAGCCAACCAGACCGTTGGCTTTTCCGAGCCACCACGAGCCTATAAGTACATTATCTGGGGCACCACTAGAGAATGCATGAAGTACATGCTTCGGAGGGCTCACGAAAATAGGGATGCCCTTTCACGAACACATGGTTCGCGCGACGCGGCCTGGGGAGAGATCAAGAGGCGCATAAAGGCCTCTATCGGTCTGGCTTGACTTCAGCTTGCTTTCAATACCATCGACTATCATAGCGTACGGGGGGCGCAAAGGCCGGGGTCTGGGGCGAGGATGGCGTTCCTAAGATATGCCTGACGAATAATGATTTCCAGTTATCGGTCCTAGCGTGTGGACAGGGTTTGCGACGGGGCGGTTTTCTATGGAAAGGAAAAGAGAGACCTGAAAAACGTTGATTTTAATTGCCATTGAGAATTACCTAGGTAGACCATATGCACAGACAAGCGAGCACGAAAACACAGAATTCTAGAAGCATAGTAGATAGTCCTTACAGAATTAATAATTAGCATCAATAGCGAATACCAGTATCTTTGCTCTACATTGATACAAATATATCTTTACCTCTTTGCTCGATGTCTCTCTCTCTCCACAGGTATACCCGTTATACGGTTGTTTTGTGACTCATAACCCTCGTAACGCTATGCCGCCCATGATTAAAGCATCCATCTCCCTGTTCTTCGTCGCCTGGTCTTTTATGGCATCCAGCCAGCCTATGCCATTCAACTTGTAGTATTTTCGCACGCGGCCTAAGTCGGTGAGCTGCGATAGCGTATCGTCTGTAAATGGCACAGACTTCCCTTGTACGTTGGCGAGAAGGTGTTCCTCAACTGCTTGTGCTGTCGTCGCAGGTGGTGACGTAGCGTGATCCGTAGCAGTCTCTGCAGGCGTCACAATCACCTTGACGATGACGATGTCCCGGCTTGTAGGCGTCATGCCGTACCGACGATATGCTTCGGTTATCTAGAGTAGAGATGAAAACATGTAAGAAACCTCTGCATAGCTATGATTTTATGTTATGTAGGAATGTAGGAATGTATGTGTTTTGTATTTGTATTATTGCCTTTTTTCTCACTACTCACATTATTTGTTGGACTCAGAGAACATACGGTTTCTGAGTGTACGTTGGGCGTCTTCATCGTCCCGGCTACCTGCACCGTGATGGCCTTGAAGACGGCACTTAGGACTTGTAGGCACGATGTAACCTATGTAGGGCACGAATAGTCTCTATGTCAGTTTCTCCCGCATCTGTCTTTTTTTTTCTCTTAAAATGTCTGAAGGAAAGAATTGGAGCTTCACTCATCCATATCAATCCCTATTGCTTCGACGGCGAATACCGAGCCAAGCCAAAACAAGACAGAGATAATAGAAGACCCCGATGTAATTGAGTAAGGATATAAAATAAGATTAGATTGGGAATGTCATACCACACCAGCATCGATAAAGGCATATTCGAAGTCCGGGTTCCGGCCCAGCAATTGCTGGTGCAGGAACGCCGCATTCTCAACGTCTCTGAACACGGCTACGTGTACCGAGTGTGTCGGAGGCACATGCTCAAGAGGCACCGTTTCTAATACTCGCCGCCCCGGCTGAGGAGACGACGCCCTAGAACCATCAGCCTCCATGGTGGTGGGTGGCGTTTGACGTTCGATCTTTTGTCTTTTAGCGCTTGGCCCCGTGTGAAGCTCGGACTGTGAGTCTGGGGGATAGTCTGAGGCTCTGATAGGTGTATCTGTTAAATTATGAGTATCCGGGTTCATTACAGAGATTTTAGAAGTGGCGTATGGACTGTAGTGTAAATTGATTTCGTTATGAGGTTGGATGTTGCCTTTTGTCTTGTCAGCCATTGATCTTGGTATCGCGGGGCATTGGTTGGCACTCTGGAGGGGCACGGCCGCCAGCTGCTGCCGCCTGTCTAGGCATCCTTGGAGACCCGTGGACTCGAGGCAGGCACCCGACCTGAGCTCAACCTTAGTCGACAATGGGAGATTAGATCCTCGGGTCGTATCGTAACGAGACCAAGGGCTATGGGACACAGCTGGGAGCGAAACTATCATCGTGGATACTGATGATTAGCGAGGTAGCTATGAGTTTAGAACCGGACCACTACGATACACCGTCCAACACTGTTGACTCGAGGTGAATATCATCGGGATAGCCAACACGACAGAGGGAGGCAGAGAGGCGACGACGGATATCCTAATAAGGGCTCGAGATTCAAGTTTACGTCGTGACAGATTACTGTGTACAGCAAGCGCTAATTAGTATTTTATTGCCATACAACAACCGGATTCCCACGAACTGTACACCATGACGCTTTCGTTTGACAATGTTAAAGAGATCAGATACAGAATACCGAAGGCGCACCAAGCGCGTGCCCATCTCGACAGACGCAACAGAACGTCGAAAGACCTTCCACGCATAGCCATCAAATCGACCAATACAATTCAGCGGGCTCATGTCATCGCATGCCTGGATTTCTATGCATTTTCGTCATGGCCCTCCTATCTCAAGTTCCACCTAGTCCCGACCCTCCAAAGCTTTCCGCTCCTCTTCTTCACCTCCTTCCACCAGGGAAGGGCAGCAATGAAAAGAACAGGTTTTCGTTCGGTTTTCAAAAATTCCCTACCCAGCATAAAGCCAAATAGGAGTGGTCATAGTATAGTTTTCAACTAGCAAAAACACGCACTCGGATTGCTCCTCATTGTGACGCGTAAAGCCCGTGCACTAGGATGAGGAAAGAAAGAGAGAAAACAAATCTCAAAAGCCGGGCGGCAGACGAGGAATTTATACACGACTGGGTGGGTCCTTGCTGGCTCTTGCCAGGTGCAAAAATTTGCTAAGGGAAATTGCGAGTGGGGCCACCTTGTGGCTTGTTTCCCTATTGTGAGCCTCATTCATTACTAGGTACCTAGGTACCTAGGTATCTATGTACAGCCGTTACATATGTACATCTGTACACGCCACACAATGGCTTCAGACTTCGTGCCGCCTTCCATTGCAAGGCATTGTTAGTACAGAGATCGGGTCCGTTTCTTTCTATGATTAATGCCATTTTTCAATACTTCACTGTGGCCTCATAAGTCTATGATGTTATTTTAAAGAAGCGAAGAAAACCCCATTGAAGTGCCACATGTCCTCCTACCGTAACTCTTACATTCAACGAACTCGCTCTGTACGCCTTCCATTGTTCGCACCATTGTCAACGACTATGGACGTATTAGTCTGCATCAATGAATATACGCCTTGGGCGAAATAGATTCAATTAATCCAGGCCACCTGGATTCCCAATGATCTGTGGTATCCTTGTTGAATACCTTGCTCTACATGCTCCGAATAGCTTGGTGGATAGATAAACTTAGACCGGGACTCGAATCCAGCGTGTGGATTCCGTTCCGTAAGCCCCTGACTATCTACCTCCGTGAGGCATATTGTTTTAGTGGTTCGAATTCCCTTTGGATTTGCTCTTGTAGCCGGCCAATGTCTGATGATAGATGTCTATTCTATTCAGAAACTGGGTAATATTATCTCACAGCAAGAAGAAACACACATAAGTAGATATCAAGAATAAAAACGGTATCATTGACACGCTAACTCCGTATATCCTGTCCCAAGGCAGATGTGGGCTCTCCCTGTCCTAATTACGCTAAAGAAAGGCCAAGAATAGAAACTATGCATCGAAATTCGCAAAATGAGTATCTGAAACGGATACTGTCCTCTTCTCCATCGTCTTCTTATTCAACCCAACCACCCAGCTCCCACTTATTTGATAGATTGGTAATCAAAAGGTTCGCCTTTTTGGAGCCTTGGCCGTTTTTATGTGGCTGTCCTTCGGAGGAGCGTCTGGATCGGAATTGGTGTCACCATCATCATTATCGTCGTCATTATTATCATCATCATCGTCATCGTCTCCGTCTTGGTCGCACACTTCCTCATCGCCATCAGTACATAGATATTCCTTCTCTAAAGCCACGTCATGTCAGAATGTAATGCAAAATCGGAGAATTGTCGTTTGGCATGGAAGGTAGGAATTCCAGACACGTGAAGACTTACGGCAAGGAGTGAGGCAGTCGTAACACTTCAATAAAAGCACGAGTTAGCTTGTTTCCTCTGGGAGTGTCTTGTAGCTCAGATTGCTGTTACTTACCTCGTCCAAGCCTTCCAGGCACAAGCCTATGCAACGTCCTACGCAAAAGTACTGCCTGAACTCGCAGACAGGAACATTGGGCGTTCTGCCATCTTCGGAGCTGGCGGCTAGCCCAAGAAGACCGTTGACGGTGTTTACGATTGTGTCCCCGAGGTGGCTTAATACATCATCTGATGGCGGTACTGGTAAGGCGTCAATCGCAAGTGCGAGGACAATTATAAGTGAAATTTGCCGCATTTTTTTGGTAACGTGGAAATGAGACCCGGATCTGACACTTTGGTGGGGTGATAGAAACCAGTGACACGCTGGGTTTTCCAAGTGCTTTTTGCTGGCAAGAGGATATAATATACTTATGATTAATGTTGTATTTCAACGATGAAATGGATGATGATATCAGGACCATGACGGGGGTTCTTATACATCTCTATCACAGCTATCAGACTAAATGGCAGGGAGCAGCTGGACAGTATGGGAATTGACGCTATATCCTTTGTCGGAACGCAGTTACTAATATACTGGCCAAAAATTCCTTCCCATCACCACGTGTTGTGGTTCAAGGGCGCAAAGACATGTTTCACTCAGCCACCCGCCTCTTGTCCAGGGCAGAATTGCCAACAGGCGAGTTTGTAGAACTCGACACTACGGTATTAGGAATTCCAGTGGGAACGAACTATATGGGCAACTATATAGATCACATGGCTACGGCTGGAAAGAGTCTACAGCCGTCTGTTTCACTGTCTCAAATGTCTAATGTGAGTTCTATAGTGTCAACGTGGAATTAGCATCAAACCTATTAAATCTAAAAGGCAGCGGTGATGAATTAAACCCGCGACGCGTCGACGCGTTGGATTCGCGGTCGCCATAACCAGTCCCTCTACAGCGGCACATTCCAGGAACGTAACTAGTTATTCCACGTCAGCGTTTTACCTAAATTTATAGAGATGTCAAACTGTTCCGCAAATCACGAGTTGTCTTAGAAGTGGCGCGTCAATCTTTTTTTCGCGCTTCATTTGCCCTGGTGGACCGCTTCAGAGGATTAATGTAGGTTTAAACCTCAACAGTGTCTGTCATGCAACTATCAAGAGACGTCTCGCAGAGCCCGGGCGTCAGGCACTCGAGACTTTCAGCACCTTGGGTTCCATAGGCCAACTTTGACAAGCACATACAGAAACTTTGGGTCCTGACCCTATACTATGACTCTATACCTATATTAAACCCAAATCCTCTCCTAGCTGTGGTGACTTCGGTCTCTAACCGACTCTAGCTTTGGGCGCATAGACAGATCAGAGCAACTAGGCAAAGCGTTCTATTAACCTAGCATTCCATACGTATTAAAGCAAGGTGTCCTATACTCAGCATGTACCAAGATAAGCTATACCCCGTGTCAGCACCACTCAAAGTCATGCTGCTATCCCAGACTATACAGACGTCGGCTCTGGCCCGAAGCACAATGTCATGCTCACGATCTTATTGACGATAGGGAATACCCAACACAATTCTCGAACAAAAAATCATGTACACGTCATTCGGAGATCATCCACTCTATTACAGAGAACAAAGCGAGGCGATAGCCAGTCCGCACCTAAAACAAAGCTTGTCGAGCCTTGAATACTTCTCTATTGGGACTTTGAAAGGGAACAAGAGGCTGCGTCGGGGACTGGACCGGGGCAAAGCCTTTCTTTCAACGGGCGAAAGGACACAATGAAGGTATACAAGACTCCCGTCCCTATCCCGCGGGTTCGGCGAGCGCTCCCTTGATTTTGTTAAATAATTTCTCAAATTCTAGATCTCCATTCATCCACTGTCGTATCTTCCTTACCTTTACTGTGCCGTTTTCTTTCACTATCCAGGTACATTTCCGATTACTACAACTTGATTCATACACTCATTACCATCAATCTCAATATAGAGCAGATACAGAGCCAGCCTCGCGTCTACTCATCATCATCATCGTCCCCACTAAGGGCGTTCACCAGTTAGATTCTTCTCTCGTCGCTATCTATATATTCAAGACACCCCTAACACACAAGCATATACACATACACATATACTCAAAATGCAAATCTTAAATCTGTTCCTCACCGCCGCTCTCCTGTCCCTAAGCAGCGCTGGCATCATTCCCGCCGCCACCCGCGGCTCTTCGCCGACGATATCGCTGCGCGATGCATACAATTCCCGAAGAGCCCTCGCGATGGTCGATATCAACACCGTCTTCGAGCCCCAGAACTTCGCCAAGGTACAGACAGATCGCCGGAAAGCCTTCGGCGAATCACCTTGATAGACTTTCTGTTCTAGCCCAACCTCAGTCCAGTCACCTATATGAAATAATGTATTTATACATATATACATCAAAGATTACCTGGCTTTGGAGGGCGCGAAAATCGATCATAGCGTGTTTGCTACATACCTAGGTTACGTATACTTCAATGACAAATTTATTAATTATCACCGAGCATCTTTCCCTGTTCTGCTCTTATAGTCTACGGAGCCGTGCCCCTGCTGAAATAGCACCATGTTGAAGAGAGCTCGCGTCGCCCAATAACCCCCTGTAATGTCTGACGATGATGTCGTCTACGTTACCTCGCAAGCTCTAAACCTCGAAATTTACCTAGGTAGTTATTGATAGTGGTGTCGTAGCGATGGCCTCTTGCCAATCGTCGGTCACCATGCATTTTAGGCAAAGGACGCTCGGTAATACCCCTATCCTATCCGAAAGTGGCTGCCTATTCTGTAGTTTCGGGCTTTGTTGCTTTTTCTGGTATACTCAGTGCCAGTCGCTTCCTGCTATGCCATGAGACATACCCACGTAGGCATTATGCAAGATTCGACACAGTCTACTAAATCTAGGAGAACAACTACGGAGCAGCCTCCGGACAGTCCTTTGTGGAAAATGAGCAACCAACGGATCTACACCACCCCCGGCAGTTCATCACGAGCCGTATAAGACGATATTCAGGTTAGATCCCGTTCCTTACGTCAAAGAACGGACGTCATCCTTGGATTTGCATACATGTCCGTATCGATTCCACATTGCATCCTACATCTAACTCCAAGGCCTATAGATCATCTCCTTTGTAACTGGATCAGCATTACACGAGGCAGTTGAAACTAAGAGCCACATCGCTTCATATCAGTTTAAGAGCTCCATGACTTACGCTCTCCCCGGAAAAGTAGTGGTTCGGCCCCGAAACTGAAATGTAATCGAGGTATGTATTACCACGTCAGAACGCAACGCAACGTAACCCCCCGTGAGTATGAATGAGTTAATATCGCTATATGCCGCCATGACGTCTAGCCACGTTCTCCTAAATACCTGGAAATAGAAAAAGAGGATGCTTATCAGTTCAGTTCAAGATACCAAACCCAACCCCAACCCCAATCTCAGCCCCAGCACAGCGCAACGCAACGCAACGCAACACAACGCAACGCAGCCCGCCTAGCCCAACAAAACAAAACATCTGGGGGATACACACGGACTCGTCTGTCCCACATGGCTTTGATAATGAACACATACATATGCATCGTGGGGTTTTTATATTACTTTTGCATTATCATTACATACTCAGGTATGCTGCACATAGCTCACATTTATGCAAGGTAGTAAATTAGCTGGGTCAACTTAGGAATCTCAGAGACAGGTACCCCAGAACGGATGATTAGTCTAGAACAAATGCGTTGATATCTACGTTATGGTGGAGTTATCACACGCAGTACGGCGACGTGGGACATGCAGGAGAGAGGGGGCGCATTGCAGATGATATGCCTATCTATGCGTGTATGTTCCTTCAAGTAAGGAGGTCTGCTCGACGAAGGAAGAACTTGTAAGTTACATGTTTCGCACGTTCCACGAAGGGACTCTTTGCCAGATAATACACGTTTAGATAGCTGCCTCGGTCTATATAAGTGGCCATTCAACAGGCAGCCCAAATCCAAACTCCGTTTCCTTACCGGAGAACCTTTTGCAAGATAACGTGGTGTGCAGACAAGACCGGAGTGAGGCGAACCGATCTGCCTATGTATTTATGGGACTGTCCTGTCCCATATCCCTACCTATGTATGTAGGTATGTAGGTATGTATGTAGAACCAAATCTCGGGACGGCAAGACATATCGGGAAACCCGGGGGTTTAGCGGGCACCCCCGGGAAATGTCCCGCCCTCCGCCCAGCGCAACCCCATACCTACCTAGGTACGCTACCTACCGTTGCCTTCCCCTCCGTACCGGTCTTCCGTCCTTCGCGGTGTGCCGATGCAGCAAGGAGTTCGTCCTCGTCGTCCCCCTCTTTGCCGTCCCGGGATGATCCCTCCCTCTGTCACACTGGTCCGGGATCACCCCAAGCTATATACCCATCTTCACACACGCACATGTACAATAACGAGAAACTCATTCGCTGCTTGCTAAACCATCACTTCTACTACTGCACGCCAAACCTGTCTATGTGACATGTAAGGTGCGCTGTCATTATGCTTTGCTTTGCTGTGCTTTACTTTTTTATGGGACCCTACCTACCCTTCTCCCGACGTAGGTACTTATAACATACCTTACCTTACCTACTACACCAGGGAAAGAATGAACCCTTACGTATCAGCATGTACGTACGCACGTACATGAGACTAAAAATATTTACATATGCAAACTGCAAACTGCAGACTGCGACTGCGACTGCAGCTACATGCATACGTACATACATACATAATAGGGCCGTCCAACAGAATGGTGGGCTGATATGATTTGCTGTTGTTTTTGTTGTTGAAGGGAGAGCGTCTAGAACTAGAAAGATGTCATCGTCGGGGTAAGCAAGCATCTTAACTTCTAGGCAATTAATTTCTCCGAGGAATAACGCCTTTCTCTTTCCGCTCTACAGATGTACGTTGCTCTATCTCAGTCTCTATCTATCTCTATCTCTATCTCTGTGTGTCTCTCTCTCATTTCCTGGTTTTGGTTTCGTCTCGCCAATTAGGTACACATATAATATACATACGTAGATACATCATATTAGTTAAATTGTTGTTCCTGACCGGTCTTGCAACGTTTTTCTTCAATGCCCCTGATTTTCTTTTAAAAGGGAGAAAAGAAGAAGTCGCACGGCATAAGAGTCCCCTTTTTCACATGCACGGGATTTTTCATCTCATCTTTCTTTATCTCTTTTCTTTCCCTCCTTCTCAACCCCCTTTCAGAAAGTGATAGAAAGGGAGAAAAAGGATTAAAAAAGGAAGAGGAGGAAGAAGAGTAGGAAGAAGCGTTGCATACATTACATGCGTACAACATGACCATGTAACACAAACACACACAAAAAACACAATTCCCCATTCATCCCATCCCAATCCCACTTCCACTCCCACTCCCTCCCCCCCAAAATTCCCCAAATCGAGCGCCTTGCAGCTCGACTTCATGCGCGATCCGATCCACACGCCGGTTTCAATTTCAATTCCGGGAAACGGAAATGCTTGGCCTTTTTTCTTTTCTTTTCTTGTCTTCTTCTCTTCTTTCTTTGTGTTTCCCCATTCACGTTCTTCTTCCTAAGTTTCTAACCACATTACCGGAATTTGGCCCTCTGTTTTTTTTTTTTTTTTTGTTGTTTTAATTGGTT